>Ga0209742_10000011_pt1 | contig 99201 bp, 93 predicted proteins | sample DeeMarSeWOR38_10_FD_187462 | JGI IMG/M metagenome (GOLD analysis project Ga0209742, IMG submission 187462) | Marine sediment microbial communities from White Oak River estuary, North Carolina - WOR-3-8_10 (SPAdes) (version 2) | ecosystem: Environmental > Aquatic > Marine > Intertidal zone >...
ATTTATTAATTTGCTGGCTAGGATTCTTCATGGAAGCCTCACTTTTGAGTTGGTAGTGGTTTCCTATAGCACAAAAACGTCCCGGATGGCAAAAAAAAAATCATAGAATCCTCTCTAAGTGGAGATTTTTTTTATTGTCCTTGCTGCAAACAATTTCCACAATATCTTTTAGTAGTTAGCAATTTACCCAGAAAAACTATTGGGAAATTCCCATATCAAAAATAAATAAGCTAAGATGATTCCAATAAATGACATTTTAAATATTAGAAATAATTAGGAAATATAAGAAAAATATATTTTTTGCACAAATCTTGCTTAATGATAAATAAAGAAGAGTGTTGTTCTATTTCACTTCTCTTTCTCGGGTGGCACCCCCAAAATAGCCCTAGACTCAGAATGTACTAATACCTGGTGCCACCCTCCCACTCTCTTTCAAGCCTCTCCAAACGGAGGGGCTTTTTTGTTGCCTTCGATGTGGGGAATAGTGTGGGGAAAAACAAAAATGACAAACAAAAAAGGATCCGGCAAAACCGCTGAATCCCTTACTAATAAATGGTGAGCGGAGCGGGATTCGAACCCACGACCTTTGGCTCCGGAGGCCAACGCTCTATCCAGCTGAGCTACCCGCCCACGAGCATTTTAAAGGGTTGTTATATAGCACGGAAAAATTAAGCAGTAAAGATGTTTGTATTTAGAAGTAAAGGGTTAGAAGTGAGGAATGGGGAATTTTTGCATTTATATATCTCACGCCTCGCAATTCAGCTATTTATTCAGGCTTTCCATATACTCCTCCCATTCGATGGGCAGGAGTGTCTTCTTCCTGTTGTTGCACTCCTTGCAGGAGGCGACAAGGTTGTCTTTCGTGCTTCTTCCTCCCCGTGCAAGCGGAACTATATGATCCATGGTTAATTCGTTCGGCTTAAAAAGATTGCCACAATAATAACAGATGCCGACTGCAAGCTTCTGTTGCCACCAGCGGCTTTTCCGTAATTTCCTGGCCTTCTCTTTTTCACGACGGATCTCCGCCTCATCAATACCATCAAAATGAAAGAATTCACTCATATGATCTCACCCCTTAAAACCTTTCTGGCTTCTCCTATCAGGTACAAAGAACCGGCAATACAGATCAGATCATTTTTGCCGGCAAGTTCGGCTGCTTTTGCAAGCGCATCTTTCATTGAATTTTCGCAGAGTACACGATCCTGCATTTCCACTGGCAATGCCTTCCGAAGCTGTTGGGGCTGTGCTGACCTCTCATACTCGAGCCTGGTAAAAATGATTATCTGGGCCATGCTGCATATTTGCGGCAGTGGAGTCCGAAAATCCTTATCCGACATTGCAGCCCAGACAAGTATCAACCTATCATACTCATAGTCGTTTCGTAAAGCTTCTGTCAGGGTACTAACTCCAGCAGGATTATGAGCGCCATCCAGCAGGTAGTGCAGGGAACTCACCGATGAACATTCCACCAGGGTGCCGTCTTCCCTGGATAAGCAGAAAGACTCCAGTCGCCCGGGCCAGAAAACTTTTTTCAATCCAAAGCGAACCTGAGAGTCAGTGACGGAAAAATCGAACTGGTCAAGGACCTCCAGTGTTGCCAGGGCCAAACCTGTATTTATCATCTGGTACTTCCCTTTCAGGCTGGACGAAAGCCGCCTTATCTTTTCCCGAAGCTGGCAACACCCCTTACGCTTCATGGCCCAGTAATCCCAGCTGCCATCTTCGACCTGTTCTATAAAAAAATCCCTGCCATGCAGGAAAAGCGGCGCTCTTTTCTCCTTGCAGAATATTTCAACAACTTTTAGCACCACCCGCTCTTCGTCCGTTTCTCCGGTTCCAACAGCGCTCACCACAGGCACACCTTGCTTAATGATGCCGGCCTTTTCCCCGGCAATTTCTGCAAGGGTGTTGCCAAGGTATAACTCGTGATCCATGGACACGTTTGTGATCACACTCACTAACGGCGTCACCACATTCGTGGCATCAAGACGGCCGCCAAGTCCAACCTCAAGTATCGCCAGGTCCACTTTTCTTTTGGCAAACCAAAGCAGGGCCAGAGCAGTGGTAAACTCAAAATAAGTAATCTGCCGGCCTGCCAGAATATTGTAGATACGAGTGCCCGCCTCTGCAAAATCCTCTTCTGAAATATATTCATCATTGATCCGGAAACGCTCACGCACCGAAGAAAGATGCGGCGATGTATACAGTCCCACATTATATCCAGCCTCAGCCAGGAGTGCGTGCAGGGTGGCTGCCACGGAACCCTTGCCGTTTGTCCCGGCAACATGGACAAACAGCAGTTCCTGCTCCGGGCTTCCAAGCTCTTTTAAAAACATCCGCATGCTCTCAAGCCCGAGCTTGATCTTAAAAAACTGGAGGTTATCCAGATATGTCCAGGTTTCCTGATAGTTCATTGTGGGCGATATATGCCAGCAATCAGCTTGGTGTATTATTTTTGAAACTTTTTTCCTTTACCCTTATACTCTTTGAGCGAATATATTATCTTCGGCTTGGATAATGAAAGGAGGATGTTCATATGAAAATAGCAATCATCTATTGCCAACAGTGAAACTATCTGCCCCGGGCTTCCAGTATGGGAGATGAATTGAAGAAAAATCTTGGAGCAGATATTGAACTTGTTGCCGGCTCCAACGGCATCTTCGACATAACGGTTAACGGTAAAGTAATTTTTTCAAAATTCAAGCAGGGACGCTTTCCCCAGACCGATGAGGTAATCAGGCTCATACAAGAGGGATGAAAAGTCTTGCAACAGCTGAAACAGGAATAATAGTCTGCCTTAATTTGCAATAATGCTTAGGGTTGCTTTTACGTCTGGGACAGGCATTCCTCGCAGTTTTCCCGCGTTCTGCCCTTTTCGTAATACTCGGAAAAGCCCCTGATCAGGTTAGCACCTTCCCGGGGGCAGATTTCAATAAATTTAACAAAACGGATTAACCGGTCAATGACCTCGGGCGGAGCTGCATGTTCAATGCGGCAGGCACTCTCTTCGGCTATCAAATCATCAATAGCCAGCACCTTGATAAAAAAAGCCTTGAGCGCCTCGTGCCTGCGCACAACATCCTCAGCAACCACCTTGCCCTTATCGGTCAGGGTTATGACTTCATAAGGCTCATAATTGACCAGACCTTTTTTGGAAAGAGAGCGAAGTGCTTCGGTTACTGAAGCGCGGCTAACCTTCAACCGTTTGGCTATCTCTTTGCCCCTGGCCACTTTTTTTTCATCCACTATGTGGAAGATGGCCTCGATATAATCCTCCAGGCTGGCGCTGAGATTGATAGTTTTACTCATCTGATCCTCTAGCTTCTGTTTTAGCACCCATGAATAAAGGCGCCCGCTCCCTCTGAATATCCTCTGTGGCTAATATCTTTTTTGTTGTAATTCTTACTTTTTACATTAATTTCTGGACGAGTCAAGTTCTATTGCATTCACCTTAAATAGTGCGCTATAGAAATAATATGCTGCGTGAATTAAAGATCAACAACCTGGCTCTCATTGAATCCCTGCATCTGGTTTTCAATGCAGGCAACACTGATACATCATCTTCCTTAGCTGTACTTACCGGCGAAACTGGTGCTGGCAAGTCCATCATCCTCCAGGCCCTCAATCTTCTCTCGGGTTGTAAGGCCTCAAACACCTGGATCAGGTCCGGGGCTGAATCTGCCTCAGTTGAAGCTTTTTTTGATATAAATCCTGATAGAAAAGACCTGCTTGACGCCCTGAAGGACAAGGGGTTTGAGGTGGAAGACAGCCTGATACTCAAACGCCTAATCACGAGGCAGGGAAGAAGCAGGTATTTTGTCAATGACAGCATGGCAACCGCTGCATTTGTTGCGTTCATTTGTGAAAATCTCTTCTCTGTCGCCAGCCAGCACGAACATCAGGTACTGCTCAACCCGCGCAATCATCTTGATTTCATTGATTCCATCGGGGATCTCTGGGAAATGCGGGAAGAATTCGGGGCGCTGTTTTCTCTCTGGACTGACCTGAAAAACCAACAGCTGAAACTGCAGCAGCAGGAGCAGATGCGGGAGCAACGGCGCGATCTTCTCATGTTCCAACTCAAGGAAATACAGGACAGCGCCATTTCCGAAGGCGAAGACGCGGAACTGGCAGCTGAGAAAAAAGTGCTCAAGTCCTCCGATATGCTAATGGAACTGGGCCAGATAAGTTACGACATCCTGTCCGATACAATTTATACAAATTTGGGCCAGGTCCGCAAAAATCTGGAACAAATGGCTCACTTTGACCAAGCTGCTGCTGAAATTGCCGAGAGGATAGCAAACAGCAGTTACGAATTGGATGATCTTACCAGGCAGCTGAACCAGTACCTGAACAGTATCCCCAGTGACCCGTTACGACTTGATGAAATCGAGGCCCGGATCGATCTATTGCAAAAACTGAAACGGAAATACGGCGGATCGCAAGCCGAGCTTGCAGAAGTCATCAGGTATGCGGAAAAAGCCGAACAGGAACTAGGCGAGCTTGATAGCATGGAACAGAAGCTAGCCGATACCGGTGAAAAACTTGCAGCTCTCGAAAAGGAGTTGAGCACCAAGGCTGAATTGCTGTCTGAGGTCAGGATAAAAACTGCTCTCCAGCTTGAAGAGGCTATCAGCCGGGAACTGAGCACCTTAAGTTTTTCGACCGCCGAGTTTAAGGCTGCCTTTGAATTTTCCGAAAAAAGCCTTGAAGATCTCTCATCATCCGGCTGGGACCGGGTGGAATTCATGTTTTCCGCAAACAGGGGTGAACCTGTAAAACCAATGGCAAAAATAGCATCCGGAGGAGAACTTTCCAGGCTGCTTCTCGGGCTCAAGTGTATTCTGGCCCGCAGGGACCAAGTTGAAACAGTTATTTTTGACGAGGTTGATGCAGGCATTGGCGGACAGGCTGCAGAAGACATTGCAAAAAAGATCAAGCAACTGTCCGAGCACCACCAGGTTCTCTGCATCACCCACCTCCCTCAGATCGCCTCAAAGGCCGATGAACATTTCAGGGTTCACAAATCCTTGCAGAACAACCGCACGGTAACCGAAATCACCCTGCTGGATGACAACAGCAGGATCCATGAACTGGCCCGTATGCTTGCCGGAGAATCTGTGACCGATGAAACAATTGCCTTTGTTAAAGGATTGTTGAAGAAGGAGAAAGGATAAGGATAGGGTTTCGATGGTTTTTAAACAAACAACCGCACTCGCTCTCTTTTCAGGAGGCCTTGACTCCACCCTAGCCTGCCGCGTGTTGGCTGAACAGGGGATAAAGGTAATAGCCGTAAAGTTCGTCACCCCATTTTTCGGTTATGATCTCCTGCGCAATAAAGAAGAATACATCCGGCACATAAAAGAAAAATTCTCCATAGACGTCATTTTAAAGGATGTAACAGACCCCTATCTGAAACTGCTGCAAAAACCTGCACACGGTTTTGGGAGGTACTTCAACCCCTGCATTGACTGCAAGATATTCCTGCTTTCAGAAGCCAGAAAAATGATGCCTGAAGTCGGGGCCGCGTTTCTTGTGACCGGTGAGGTGGTTGGCCAACGCCCAATGTCTCAGCGCCGGGATACTCTGAGGGTCATCCAGCGCGAGAGCGACTGCGAAGGAATCTTGGTTCGACCGCTCTGCGCAAAAAATCTCGAACCGACACGGGCTGAACTCGAAGGCCTTATTGACCGGGAACATCTCTTTGCTTTCAGCGGTCGCGACCGGAAACCCCAGATGGAACTGGCTGAAAAGTTCGGCATAACCGATTATCCGAGTCCTGCAGGCGGCTGCATCCTTACAGACCCTGTCTTAAGCGTGCGGATAGAAGATTATTACCAGGAACACGAATCTATTATTCCGGCAGACATTCTGCTGCTTTTAACAGGCCGACAATTTAAACTCCCCACCGGCGGATGGCTTGCAGTTGGCCGCAACCAGCAGGAAAACGAAAAACTTGAAAATATGCTCCAACCGGGTGACAGACTGATCTGGCCTGATGATTTTCCCGGCCCGTCGGTTATTTTGCGAAACAGCACAAATAATGAGGACTTGCAATATGCCGCTTCAATCCTGCTCTACTATTCGAAGAAGGCTGTCACTGTCCAGGGAAAGGTCAAATTAATGGCAAAAATAGATGGCAAGGTTGTACAGTTTGATGCGGTGCCATTAATAGATGACACCTTTCTTTCCTGGCAACAAAAATAACATTTCTATAAATGACAAGCATACGGCTCAAAACAAAAAATTTCTGGATCATTTGCTGCGGGAGTATTCTCGCCGCTACGCTTATAGGCTGTTCCAATTATAATGGTGAAGAGCTTTTTCACACAGAGGGCTGCATCACCTGTCACAGGTTTAAAGGCGCGGGAGGCAGTATGGGTCCGGACATTACTGCCATTTCTCAGATTAAAAGCGAAAGTGCCATAGACAGTTACCTGAAAAATCCAGGAAAATCTAATACACAGGCCAGAATGCCTTCATTTGCGCATCTTTCAAGAGCCAAGCGAAAAGCCATTATCTCCTTTCTGAAAAAATAGCACCTTTTTTTATTAAGGGAACTCTATTCTATAATTTGACATTTTTATTTTTTTTTAAAAGAAATACCTTGCAATTCTACTAATACTAGTATTAATACCTAGTTACATATAAATTACTTTCATTTACCACATAATTGGCTAGTTGTTACTTTCTACAATGTAGTAAATATTGCGGTAACTTCAGGTATTATCTGATTGGTGACAATCCTTAAAACTCATCCAACAAAGGAGGATTGTGTATGAGATGTACAGACTCTGGATTTGATCGAATCCCCAACGGAGTTTCACGGAGGGACTTTTTGAAAGTATGCACTGCCTCTGCAGTGTATATGGGCCTTCCAGCAAGTTTTGGAGCCAAAATTGCTGAAGCGGCCACCACAGCAAAAAAACGCCCTCCCGTGATCTGGCTGTCCGGCCAGGAATGCACCGGCTGTACCGAATCGCTGTTACGCACCTCACACCCCACCCTTGAACATCTTATCCTTGACCTCATAGCGCTCGACTATTCTGAAACGCTGAACACCGGTGCAGGACACCAGGCCGAGGAATACAGAGCGAAGTCCATTGAGGAAAACAAGGGAAAATTTATCCTGGTATGTGAAGGTTCGATACCGGTCAAGGACGGCGGTGTATATTGCAAGATAGCAGGCAGACCTGTGCTGGATATCCTTAAAGAAACAGCGCCAAAAGCTGCTGCTGTTATTGCCATCGGCTCCTGTGCAACGTGGGGTGGCGTTCCTTCTGCCGGCCCAAACCCAACTGGCGCAACTGCCGTTTACAAAATACTAGAAGGAACGGGCATTCCGGTTATTAATATTCCAGGCTGTCCGCCCAACGGGTATAACTTCCTCTCGACAGTGCTCTATTATGTAACCTTCAAGAAACTTCCGGAACTCGATGACAAACTCAGGCCCAAGTTTGCCTATGGCCGCCTGATTCATGAAAACTGCGAAAGACGTCCGCATTTTGATGCCGGACGATTTGCCGAACAGTTCGGTGACGAAGGACACCGCATGGGTTACTGCCTTTACAAATTAGGTTGCAAGGGGCCGGAGACATTCAATAATTGCTCGACACTCCGTTTCAATGATATGGGCACTTGGCCTGTAAACACGGGTCATCCCTGTTTTGGCTGTTCAGAAGAAGGCGTCGGTTTCACTGCTCCGCTGCATTCTCCAGCACGCCCTCTCTATATCACCCCGCCGACCCAGTTCGCCCCCGCCACCCCGGAAAAAGGTAAAGGTGCTTCAGCGTTTGCAGCAGCAGTTGCTGGTGCAGCAATTGGAGCAGGTGTTGTGGCTGTAGGAATGAACCTTGGCAAAAAGGATAAAGAGGAGAGCTAAGTCATGGCTATCAACAGGCGAGATTTCTTGAAACTGTCCGCGGGAAGCGGCTTGCTTCTAGCCACGGATGTTACACCTAGCTTCGCCGCTTCTGCACACCTCCCGCATGATGCGGTGGGTATCCTCTATGATGCAACGCTGTGCATCGGCTGCAAGTCATGCATGGTGAACTGCAAAAAATACAACAGTGTACCTGGCGGGGCACTCTATCAGAAAGATGGGAGTATTCCATACGAATATATTACACCCAACAGGATATATGACTCGCCATCAGACCTGTCTTCCCGGACCCTGAACATTATCAAGGCCTACAAAAGCGGGACTGGCGAAAACAAAGACACTGATACCAATGGATACTCTTTTATCAAAATGCATTGTCTTCATTGCCTTGAACCGGCCTGCGCATCTGTCTGCCCGGTTGCCGCTCTGCACAAAGACCCGAACAATGGTGTCGTATCCTATGATGCAAAAAAATGCATCGGCTGCCGCTACTGCCAGGTTGCCTGCCCCTTCGGCATCCCCAAATTTGAGTGGGAGAATGCTTCTCCAAGTATCGTCAAATGTCAGCTGTGTCACCACAGGTACAAGGACGGCGGCTATTCCGCCTGCTGCGAATTCTGTCCAACCGGCGCTTCAATTTTTGGTAAGGTTGTCGACCTGAGAGAAGAAGCAAAACGCCGTCTTACCCTTACTCCCGGTTCTTATTATGATTATCCGCTGAAGACAGTGGATTCGGCCATGACGATGCCTAAAAAGGTTCCGCCCTACAACGATCATATCTATGGCCTGGAAGAAGCCGGTGGTACACAGTACCTGCTTATGGCCGGTGTATCCTTTGACAAACTTGGCTTCAATCCCAGGGTAACTGCCAAGGCCTATCCTGAACTGACATGGGATTATATTGTAAAAATTCCATGGCTAATCGGGGCCCTGGTCATAGCAGGCGCTGCCAGTCATCTTGCAACGCGTGATAAGTCAGAAAAGTAGGATGTTTAAGTAATTAAAACTTCCACTTTAATAACAATTACTTTGGAGGAAATAATACATGGCAAAAAGAATTGTAATTGATCCTGTGACGAGGATAGAGGGTCATTTGCGGATCGACTGCGAAGTCGATGGGGGCAAAGTCACAAATGCCTGGTCTTCAGGCCAAATGTGGCGTGGCTTTGAAGTGATTCTCCAGGGCAGGGATCCCAGGGACGCATGGATATTTACCCAGCGCTTCTGCGGGGTCTGAACGTCAGTCCACGCACTGGCTTCAGTGCGTTCGGTTGAAAATGCCCTGGGCATGGAGATTCCTGTTAATGCCCAATACATCCGCAACCTTATCATGGGCGCCCATGCGGTGCATGATCACATCGTCCATTTCTACCATCTTTGCGCCCTGGACTGGGTAGATATTGTTTCTGCGCTGCAGGCTGATCCCAAGGAAACGGCAAAACTTGGCCAGAGTCTTTCAGACTGGCACCGAAACAGCTACCAGGAAATTAAAAACACTCAGGACCGTTTAAAGGGACTGGTTGAATCCGGGCAGCTCGGCATTTACGGCAGCGGCTACTGGGGCCACCCGGCTATGAAGCTTAAGCCGGAGGTGAATCTTCTGGCAGCTACCCATTATCTGCAGGCCCTTGAGTACCAAAGAAACATCAACAAGGTTGTAGCCATTCTTGGCAGCAAAACACCCCATATTCAGAACGTGGCTGTCGGCGGAGTAGCAAACGCCATTAACCTTGACAGCCCGGACACCTTGAATATGGAAAAGCTGTACCATATCAAGACGCTGATTGATGAAGTTAACGACTTTGTTAAAAAAGTTGCCCTGGTTGACGTGGCAGCAGTTGGTGCTTTCTATGCCGACTGGACTGCCTACGGTGCTGGCGTCACCAATTACCTGTCTGCACCTGATATGCCGCTTAACTCCAAGGGTACGGAATTTGAGCTGCCAGGCGGATACATACCCGGTGGCGACGTCGGCAAATTTGCCCCGATCAAGAGCTTTGACGATCCCTACTTTGAGGACAATGTCCAGGAATCGATCAAGCACTCCTGGTATGACGGCGAATGGACACGGCACCCTTATAAAGAGGAAACCGTACCAAACTACACTGACTGGCAAGATAACGGAAAATACTCCTGGGTCAAGGCACCCACTTTCATGGACAAGCCCGCCCAGGTCGGCCCCCTTGCCAATGTCCTGTGCATGTTCGCAGCCGGTCACAAGCCTACCCAACAGTATGCCACTCAGGTTCTTGATACTGTCAGCTCCCTGGTCGGCTCCAAGGTCGGAATTGCAGCGCTTCATTCTACCATAGGCCGGATCGCTGCCCGAGTTATCCGCTGTGCAGTATTAAATGATACGCTGAACAACCAATGGAGCCTGCTGGTCAACAATATTGCCGGCGGTGACACGACGACCTTTAACCCGCCTACGTTCCCGGCAGGCGAGCAGCAGGGTTTCGGTTATCACGAGGCCCCACGCGGTATCCTTTCACACTGGATTGTAATTGACAACGGCAGGATCAAGAACTATCAGGCTGTTGTCCCCTCGACATGGAATGCAGGACCACGCAACGGTAAAGATGAGCTCGGCCCCTATGAGGCGGCCCTGCTTGGCAATCCTGTGGTGGATCCTGAAAAGCCCCTGGAAATATTGCGAACCGTCCATTCTTTTGATCCGTGTCTGGCGTGCGCCATTCACATGGTTGACAAAAAGAATAACGAAATTGTCAGGGTAAAGGCACTGTAGGAACGCAGAGGTGTTGAGTTGAGGACGCTGGTATTAGGAATAGGCAACGTACTACTGACAGATGAAGGAGTCGGAGTCCGTGCCCTCAATGAACTGGAAAGGCGTTATGTCTTTTCAGAAGATGTTGAGTTGCTTGACGGCGGCACATCGGGCATTGAACTACTTCGCCATATCCAGGGCAGGGATTACCTGATCATCATTGATGCCATGACCTTTGACCAGCAGCCAGGAACCGTCTACAGGGTGGAAAACGAGGATGTGCCTGCCGTATTCCGCACCAGGATATCCCCGCATCAGCTGGGACTTTCCGATCTGCTGGCTGCAGCAATGCTGACTGAGGGTCTGCCCGCAAACCTAGTGCTTTTCGGTGTGGAACCGGAAAGTGTGGATATCGGACTTGAACTGACCGAGACGGTTGAAAGCAGCCTTGACAAGCTCATCACAGCAGTTGTCGAGGAACTGCGAAAAACTGGATGCTCAATCGTACCTCATAATTCATTATTTCCAGACAAGGCCTGTTTCTGGAAAGCAGCAAAAAATCCCTGATTCCCTGATTTTATTGAATGGAGGATATGCAATGAGTTCTGAACATAAAATAAAGATGTGGACCCCCACTACGGTGGTTCTGTTTGTGTTCATTATTTTAGGTGCAGCAGTAGCTCTTTACCGAATGGTAAAGGGCCTTGGTGCTTCCACGAACATGAATGATATGTATCCCTGGGGTTTCTGGCTTGGCTTTGATGTGCTGGGAGGCGTCGCCATGGCTGCCGGCGGATTTATCATCGCCACTGCAGTATATCTCTTTAACTGGAAAAAGTATAAACCCATCGGGAGACCCGCTATCCTGACCGCCTTTCTCGGCTACCTCATGGCTATCGTGGCCCTTTTCCTGGATATCGGCCATCCTTTCCGGCTGTGGCATCCTTCCATCATGTGGCAGGTTCATTCAGTCATGTGGATCGTTGCCATACACGTTATTCTCTATACATCAACCTTGGCCATAGAATCCTCCCCAATGTTTTTTGAACGGTTCGGCATGAAAAATGCCTTGACCGCAGTCCAGAAAATTATGATTGGAGCGGTTGTTTTTGGTGTTATGCTCTCCACACTCCATCAATCCTCACTGGGCGCTGTTTTCCTCATTACCCCGGTAAAGATGTCGCCCCTCTGGTTTAACACCATGCTTCCCTATCTTTTCCTGGTTTCCTGCATCGCCATGGGCCTGGCAATGGTAAGTACGGAATCCATGCTGAGTGCAAAGGCCTTCAAGCATGATATTGACCATGAAATATACTTCGGATTGGCGCGAGGTACGCTCAATACCCTGGTCATCTACCTGATCTTGAAAGTTTTCTTTCTTTTTCGGGATGCAGGAATCGGTGCCATTTTGGACGGCAGCCTTGAAGCAAACATGTATATAATTGAGATGGCGGTAGGTGTTATCATCCCCATCATCATCCTTGCTTCCAAGCAGAACCGCAGGAACCTGAAAAGCATATTTTCGGTGAATATTTTGGTTATTGTAGGCGTACTGGTGAACCGATTGAATGTCTGCATTTTCAGCATGCAGGACTTTACTACCTCCAGAGGTTCTTCCTATTTTCCATCCCTTACGGAATTTCTTGTCACTCTGGGAGTTGTATCTCTGGGAGTATTCCTCTTTAAGATGGCGGCCAAGCACCTGCCGCTTTTTGCCAAGACCTGAATCTGGGTAACGTTTCCACAATGTAAAAACAGCGGGGCAAACATTATCCAGCCCCGCTGTTTTTTATCCTACAGGTTAACGGCGATCCTTCATCCTGTACATCTTTTCCAGCAGCAGTAGTATCCCATCCCTGTTATTTTTCTCCTGGTTTAATAATATCACAAAACTGTCCAGTTTCCCATCTGCCTTAAAGTAACCTGCATATGCATAGACTCTCTTCAGGGTGCCGGATTTCACTAATTTGCCATCGTCCTCTGGAAGAAGTCTGCTGTAGGGCTTGAAGGAATCGAGCAGTAACAGCATTGCATGGGGTGATACCCTGTTTTTCCTGGAAAGCCCTGCGCCTTCAGTAATGTCTATCTCTTTTGCTGAAAGGTTGAATTCTGTTTGCAGAAAACCTGCCATGGCCTGCGTGGATTTTTCCCAGGTGGCTGGATAGCCGTATTGGGCAGCGCCTATTGTAAGAAAAAGCTGGTTGGCAATGAAATTGTTCGAATAGAGCATCAGCGGCGCAATTATATCCTCCAGGTTTTTGCTTGAGTTATGTATGTAAAAAGGGGCCAGGTCAACCGGCACGGGCCTGAACGCGATCACACCCTTTCCTGCAATGTTCTCTTTCTTTTGAAATGCCTGGAAAAGTTCACCTGTATAGCGTCTTATTGTTTCCTTTCCATTCCCTGTCTCCCTGGTGATATTTACCCGATGCACTCCAGGCTCCAGATCAGCCGCCAACTCCTCCATCAGTCCCAGCGTTGGTGTCTGCTCTTCTGCCGAGTATATTTTCCCGGCCCTGTCCTTTACGATGTTTATCGTGTTGAAATTTACCGCCAGTCCACTGTTCTGTGCATCATAGGGATTTTCACTGGAGCCGCTGCCATCTGCTGAGCCGCCAATGGCGAATGCTGTGTCGTCCATATATATGTTATTGATCTTGTTACAGCCCAAGCTTTTCAGTTTTCTGATAATCTCGGCAACCTCCTCTGATATGAGAAAGGGATCGCCATAGCCCCTGATATAGAGATTCTGGTCCGCATCCAAGAAGAAACGCGTTTCAAAACGGTAATCGGGCCCCAGTATGTGTAAAGCTGCCAAACCGGTTGCAATCTTGATGGTGCTTGCCGGAACAAACATTTCTTCAAGGTTATGCGCAACAATAATATGACCATCCTTCTGGACAGCATAGCCGCCGCTGTCAATCAAGTGTTCTATTGAGGTTGTGGAAACCTGCCCTGTATCCTTTGCGTGGGAGGAAGACTGAGGACAGGTGAATGGAGCTAGCAACAGAAACAGCAGTGGCCAAATAGGATATTTTCTAAACTGCATTTTCACGCACAAAATACTTATCATTGCATCAAAAAAACAAGGCGGCAGGAATTTTCCCGCCGCCTTATAACATACCAGACTGAATGAATTACGTCTTCCGTTCGTTATAATTGGGGAAGATGTTTCATGGACTCTTCAATGGCCTCAGCCGGGTACTCGTAATCATGGAGAGCACCGCTGAAGAACTGCTCATAGGCCGAAAGATCAAGCAGACCGTGGCCGGAAAGATTAAAAAGGATGGTTTTCGGTTCGTTGGGATCTTTCATTGCCTCAATAATGGCTCCTCGCACTGCATGACAGGTCTCCGGCGCCGGGATGATGCCCTCTGTTCTGGCAAACAGCACTCCAGCCTCAAAAGTTTCCATCTGGTGCACACTGATCGGCTCAATGATCTTTTCCCGCACCAGGGCCGAGACAATAGGAGCCATGCCATGATAGCGCAGGCCGCCGGCATGGATACCCGGCGAGACAAAATCATGTCCAAGCGTATGCATGTTGAGAAGCGGAGTTGTCTGGGCAGTATCGCCAAAGTCGTAGACCAGTTTCCCCTTGGTCATGGTGGGACAGGATGCAGGCTCAACCCCGACAAACCGTATCTTCTTGCCTTCCAGGGCATCTGCCACAAAGGGTACGGCAAGGCCCGCAAAGTTGGAACCGCCGCCGCAGCAGCCTATGACAACATCCGGATAATCACCTGCGATCTCCATCTGTTTTTTCGCTTCCAAGCCGACGATTGTCTGGTGCAGGATGACATGGTTCAACACGGATCCCAGGGCGTAATTCGTGCCTTCTGTCGTTGCAGCATCCTCAATGGCCTCGCTGATGGCGATGCCGAGAGACCCGGGGGTATTGGGATCTTTTGCAAGAAAAGCCCTGCCGGTGTTGGTATCAGGGCTAGGACTGGCAACGACTGAACCACCAAAGGTCAGCATCATTGTCTTGCGATAAGGCTTCTGGTCAAAAGATACCCGCACCATGTAAACCTTGCACTCAAGACCGAACTTATTCGTTGCAAAACAGAGAGCACTGCCCCATTGTCCAGCCCCGGTTTCAGTGGCAAGTCGTTTAATGCCTTCTCTTTTATTATAGTAAGCCTGGGCAACAGCACTGTTAGGTTTATGACTGCCGTTGGGCGAAACCCCCTCATTCTTGTAATATATCTTTGCCTTGGTGCCGAGGGCCTGTTCCAATTTGAATGCCCGGACCAGTGGCGATGGACGCCAGATGGTGTACACCTCTCTTACCTCATCAGGTATATCAATCCAGCGGTTAGGACTCATCTCCTGCTCGAGAAGCCCCATCGGGAAAATGGCAGCCAGCTTTTCAGGTGCCATAGGTTGTTTGGTACCGGGATCCAGGGGCGGCTGCAGGCCGTTTGGGATATCTGGACAGATATTATACCATTGGGTAGGCATCTCATCTTCACGAAGGACAATCTTTTTCTGATTCATACGCTCTCCTTTCCATTTGGAACTTTCTGCAACTCGTAATTCTACCATGAACGCCTTACAGAATTACTATAAAGTTTTTTAAATCGCAAACTTAAATGTTAAAAAGGCTATAGGCTCGCAGCGGTCAGCTATCAGAATTAAGCGTTTAGTGATTAAAGTCTCTATCCTTTAAAACTTGTGAGAATCGTTGTCCTATAGCGACAAAACTAGAACCCTTGTCTTCTTGAAACCTTTTGTAATTCGTCATACTACATTCTACATTCTGCATTTTATGTTGTGTCCCACGAAACCTTGCCCCAATGAACCGTTGTTTCGATCAATATACAGTCTTACTCCAAACCTTGAGAATTACTGCCTCCAGACCTTGCTCCTCCGTTAAATCGAAAACCGCCGTGAGTATCTCAACCGGCTTGCTTGAAGCCTTTTCCACTGGGCTGTGCAAAACCATTTTAAGACTGGCTTTTTCCAAAACTTCAAGACTTCCCACCTGCTGCCGGATATCCACGGTACGCTCTTTTCCCTTTCTTCTCTTTGTGACGGTAAAGCTATCACTTGCCATGAATCTCTGCAGTTTTTCCCTGTCAGCCCCGGAAAGGTCCTGGCCAAGGTTGATTTCATAACAGGTAATATTTTTCCCAGGTGTGCCTTTTTTTTTGTCAGGCACTTTTGTTACAGACTGGATGGTAAAACCTGAAGGCATTTGCCTGTTCATACGCTGAAGAAATAATATTTCATCAGTGATTGCTTCTTTGAGGTCAACATCAAGATATTCGGCCAGGCTTGCGGTGCCGACCGGCAAGGCCGGGCTGAAAGATGCTTTTGGCACCGGATTGAATCCCTGTGAGTAGTGAAGCTTGACCCCTGCCCTTCTGAAGGCCAGGAAAAACACCTGGATAACTTCGAGATGACTTAAAAATCGAATATCTCCCTGCTTTGCGTAAAACAGCCGGTACCAGTGATGTAAAGCTGTATTTTCAGGTTCCTGCGCAGCTAACCCGCCCTGTATCTGCGATAATTCTGGCAATGAAGCTTCTCCTGGAACCGCCAGGCCTTCGCTGCCCGCACTTTCATCAGGACTTCTCTTTGTACACTGCACCACAGGTCTGATTTCCTTAAAATCGCAGACGCCACACTTCTGGCAGCCATGCACTCTGCAGTCAGGAGTATAATCGCCCTCCCAGGACTTTGACAGTTCTGCCCGCAAAAATTCCTCGTCAACACCTGTATCCAGATGATTCCAGGGGAGGACCTCCGAAAAGTTACGCCGTCTCAAATAACGGCCAAGATCGATATTTGCTGCTGCTGCTGCATCTTGCCAGATGCGCAGCTCAAAATGCTCTGTCCAGGCATCCAGCCGTGCGCCTCGCTGCCAGGCGTTCACGATCACCCTGGCAAGTTGCCGGTCCCCGCGTGACATCACGCCTTCAAGAAAACTCTGCCGCGGATCATGCCATTTCAGCTTATAGTTTCCCCTGGGAAGGCACTTTTTCAACAGCTCAATTCTGGCAAAGGCATCATCAATTGAGATCTGCGGCTCCCACTGGAACGGGGTATGCGGCTTGGGCACAAAGGTTGCTACACTGACATTTATCCGCAGATTTCTGTTACCAAAGGCTTGAGCGGCCCTGCCTACAAGTTCTGCGATGGCTCTGACATCATCCAGCGTCTCTGTGGGCAGGCCGAGCATGAAGTAAAATTTAAGCAGTTTCCAGCCAAGTGTATTGGCATCTCTGCAGGTTCTCAGTAGGTCTGCTTCTGTTATGCCCTTGTTGATAACATTCCGGAGCCTGTCTGTCCCTGCCTCAGGAGCCAACGTGAAACCCGTTTTTCTTACCCTTTTTATCTGCTGCATAATCTCCGGCGTCAGGGTGCCGACCCGCATGGACGGCATGGAAACAGAAACATAATCCTTGACAAATCTATCCATGAGTTGTCCCAGTGCCGGCGACAGGCAGGAATAATCCCCGGTGGACAAGGAAAGGAGGGCCAGCTCCTCAAACCCGCCTGCAGCCATGCCCTTTTCGGCAAGCGCAACAACTTTGTCTGCTGTCCGCTCCCTTACCGGCCGGTAAATTATGCCAGCCTGGCAGAAACGACAGCCGCGGGTGCAGCCGCGGGCCACTTCAATGCCCAAACGGTCATGTATTATCCTGACAAGCGGCACCAAGGGCTTTTCAGGGGTGTGCGAGGTTTGCAGATCGGGAAGAATGCGGCGCTGGACTTTTTCGTAATCTTTTTGCAGGGAGTTGACGGCCAAGAGTTCTCCATTCCTGCTATAGGCGGGCTCAAAGAATGAGGGTATATATACACCGGGAATACCGGCCAGTTTTTCAAGCGTTCTCTGCCTGGTACAGCCCGACTGCTTGGCAATTTTTAAAACACCGGCAATCTCAAGCACAGCCTCCTCGCCGTCACCCAGCAGAACGGCATCAAAAAAGTCTGCGACCGGTTCGGGGTTGCTACTTCCGGACCCGCCGCCTATGACAAACGGATGGGACTCGGAACGATCTGCGGATCGAAAAGGAATGTTACCCAGGGCAAGTATTGTTAGAATATTTGTATAGCAGAGTTCATAGGGCAGGGTAATGCCGATCATATCAAAATCTGCCAAACTCCTGCGCGATTCAACCGCAAAAATTGGCTCTCCCCCCTCCTGCAACAACTCTTCCAGGTCCCTGTCCGGAGCATACACCCGGTCTGCCAGCAGGTCCACCTGTGTATTTATTAGGGAGTAAAGAATCTGCAGGCCATGATGCGACATTCCGATCTCATAAAGATCTGGAAATACGAGTGCAATCCTGAGGGCGGCTGTTTCCCAGTCTTTTTTGAAAACGTTGAACTCGTTGCCAACGTACCTGCTGGGCTTTTCCACATGGGCTAGGAGCCTGCCAATATCTGCCTGACCATGACTGCTCACAAGTCTCTCTTCCGGTTGGTTAACATCATTTGACAAACAGATGCTCAAAATTGGCGGGGACTTCCAGGTCAAAATCTTCGGGCGAAAATACTGCGCCGGCTAATAAAGAAGAGAGTTGTATTTCTATTTTCTGTGCCCCCGAGCCTGATGAAACAAGAATTCTTCCCGGGACACGGCACGATGCTTCACTTGGAGCTGTCCTTTCTTCAGAAGCTTGATCCTCTTCGGTACAGCGGCACTCTTTCCCGGCTTCCGGTTGGTATGCCTCGTATGTTACATCCACAAGATGTTCACCTTTTTCATCCAGGAGAACATGGCGCAGAACAAGTGATTCCGCGGGGTCGAACAAAACCATGCTGGCATTAACTGACTTTGCATGGCCTATTTGCAGCCAGTATGCTGGCACTTCCCTGTCACGTTTGACTGCCTCTACCTGTAATTCTTCAGGCTGCAATCTCCCTGTCAGCCAGTAAAAAGAAAGCGCAGGTTCAAAACCTGGAGGTGAGAACTTTTTGAAAGTTTCTGAATATACTGAACCCATGTACGCTTTTTTCTCAAGCACATTCAGGCTTTTGAACTCGCTTCCATTGGTTACCAGAATATAAATGGGTTGGCCCAGGGGATTAAGCGCGACAAACTTGAGATAACCCGGTGCCATTGCCTGTAAATAACCTGAGAGTTTCCCGGTATGATTGCTGAACCAGCCAGATACTGAAACAGCTGCATCAGTCTCTGCATCAAGGCAGCAAGCACAATGATCCTGATAAATCATCTGATATCTTGTAAAGGCTGAAGTTGCTTCCCGGGCCTCATCCTCAGCAACAGCAAATGTCTGCAAGACGGACCTGGCGCAACCCTGGGGAAAAAGAAAGAAAACAGAAACAAGAAATATGAGAGGCAGGGGACCGCAACAGGAAAGCCTCCTCACCTTACTCCCCCTGATTTTAAGGAATTGATCTTGGCGGAGACCTTATCTTTCTTTTCCTGATCCTCATACAACCTGTAAGCCTCTTCATATGAAGCAAGGGCCTTTTCCGGCTCTTTTGCCTGCAAATAGGCATCTCCAAGATGTTCGCGAATGATCGGGTCGTTTTCCACCATTGCCGAAGCCTTTTCAAGTTCTATAACTGCCTGATTGAAATCTCCCATCTTGAAATAGACCCAGCCGAGACTGTCCCTGACATACCCATCATCAGGCAAGAGTTCCACAGCCTTTTCAATATACTCCAGTGCCGTATCAAGATTTATGTTATTGTCCGCCCAGGTGTAGCCGACATAATTGAGCGCCGGACCATTGTCCGGTTCAAGAGCCAGAACAGCCTGCATCTTGGACATGGCATTATCCTGCTCCCCGATCTTCTCAAGAAATATCCCGTAATTATACAGGAGTTCTGCATCCTGCGGATGCAATTTCACAGCCTGCTCATAGACCCCTTTCCCAAGCTCGACTTCTTCCCTTTCCCTGTAAAGCGATGCTAGCAGGATATAAAAGCTCGGCTTTCTGGTGGATGCGTCAGCAATCTGCTTTTCCAGAAGTTCTATTGCCCCTGCCTGATCATCAGAATCGCTTAAGATCTTGACGCGTAAAAAGACGGTATCTTCATACAGGTTCGATTCTGCGGGAATGATTTTCAGTTGCTCTTCGGCCTTGTCCAGATCATTCTTCCTGTAGTATGCCATGCCGAGTAGATAACGCATAACTGTCAACTCAGGATTGGTTTGCAATACATCCTCCATGATCATGATCGCTTCATCATACTTTTCTTGGCTCAGGAGAATCCGGGTTATAGTTATGTCAACATTAAAGGATTCCGGCAGGACCGTGCGCAATTCACGCAGCAGCTCCAGGGCCTTGTCATTTTCCTCAATTTTCAGATAGAGATTGACAAGTCTTGTTTTCGCCATGTCAGTCGATTCTCCCTCCTCAATAATCCTTTGATAAACGGCGATAGCCTTATCATATTGCAGCTGGTTTTCATAAAATTCTGCCATCTCATAAGCGAGCCTCTCAAACCAGTTAAGCTCCAGGGCCTTTTCATAGGAGGCCGCCGCCTTATCGTAATACTGCAGTTCACGGTACAGTCGTGCCAGGGAATAATGGGCCAGATATGAGTCGCCCTCCAACTGTATGAGGCGATTGAGTATTTTCTGGGCCTCATCATACTCCTTTCTTTGAACATAAAGCGTACCCAGCATCAGGAGCGTGTCATGATCTTCCTTAATTTCCAGAAGAGCCTTATAGATAGCTACCGCCTTATCTTCCAGCCCCATACTTGTATAAACCTTTGCCAGTAGGAGTCTGTTATCCGTATCTTGGGGGTTATTACTGATTATCTGCTCCAGAATCTCTGCGGCCTGGTCCCAGCGGTCCATTCTTATAAGGAGAAGAGCCAGGCTGCGCCGGATGTATTCACTTTTTTCGTCACATAGTAGCGCTTTTTCGTAAGCCTCCCATGCCTCCTCAAACAGATTGTTATTTTCAGCGGTTTTGCCCCAGAGAAAATAAAAATAGGCACAGGCCCTATCATTGGTCTCAGCCACTTCTTCCTGTGCCGGGAGGTCACTGTTGCTGGGGACTTTTTCCAAGGGCGGCAGAGTGTCAGGCGTGGAAGCAGCACAGGCGACACAGAAAAAAATGAGCCCAAAGCTGCAGATCGATTGTTTCACGAAATATCCTTTACGATCCAAGAAGTTAAGGCACAAATACATGATGCGCTCTATGCAGTAGCCTACTGTCCTGAGAATTTTGCTTATACAGTGCATAATCCCTTCAACCCTGATCTTTTGCAGATCAGGGCAGCAATAAGTTTGTCTTTTACTCTTCTTTAACTTTCCTTTGCCTGGCTTGCCTTGGAAGCAAGCGCTCTCTTGACTGCCTTAAGTACCTGGCCGTGAACATTCTCAATGGTATCGGCGGCATTGATTCTTTGTATATAACCATGCTGCATTACGGCAAAAATTGCCGCAACTTTTCGCAAGTTCGATTCCTCTTCAAAGGTATTCGGATGTTCATTCCGCTGGTTCTGGATGCGATGAATACCCTGGGCTGGATCAATCTCAAGGATAATGGCCAGGTCAGGTGCTGGAAAATCCTTGTTTTTGCCCATGATGAAATCAGGCTCAAAACCATTGGCACCCTGGTAGGCAACAGTTGACAGGTAATAACGGTCACACAACACAACGCAACCATCTGCCAGAGCGGGCGCTATGACTTCCTGCACGTGCTGCTGCCGGTCTGCGATGAAAAGTTCGAGCTCCTCATCGTGAGAAACGGTTCCCCTGTCAACAAACAGTTCCCTGATCTTCCGGCCGTAAGGGCCATCGGTTGGTTCCCGCGTTGAGACAACAGCATAGCCACGTTGCTTGAGACTTTCAGCCAGGAGATGGAGCTGGGTGGACTTCCCTGTTCCATCTATACCTTCAAAAACAATAAACATGCCACCCTTCACCAGTTTCGGGCCCTGCTGGTTGGCACCCTGACCCTTTATCTGCCCCTTCTTTACGACCATGTCGTCCTGTGTTTCCGTCTGCAGCAAGCCTTTTCTCCGGTTGGCATAACCTCCGGCCCCTGTATTCCTTTACGAGATATTCTTAACAGAGCGCGGTTATTCAAGCCATATATTTATCAAGCTGATTCGAGGTTCTTCCTCTCCGGAAGAGCATCTTTACTCTGTCTTAGCCTTCCTGTTGTTGATTATATGCACTACCGTGGAAAAAGCAGCTCCGAGGCTCGAAGCACTTGCAATGCCTTTACCGGCAATATCATAGGCAGTGCCGTGATCCACAGATGTCCGTACAATGGGAAGTCCCATGGTCAGGTTGACCCCGTCTTCAAAATGCAGGAGCTTAAAGGGAATGAGCCCCTGGTCATGGTACATGGCAACCACGGCATCATACTTGTTTGCAAGCGCTTGCATGAATACCGTGTCAGGTGGATGGGGTCCTGAGACCTGCCATCTCCCGGCATCAGCTGCTCTCACCGCTGGTGCAATAACCTTTATCTCCTCCTCACCGAAAAGTCCAGACTCTCCACCGTGCGGATTAAGACCGGCTACCGCAATACGTGGTCTGAATAAGGCAAAATCCCTTATGAGGGTCTCTCCTGTGAGATTTATTACCCGTATTATTTCATCCCGTGATAGTTGTGCCGAAACTTTCGCAACAGGTGTGTGGATAGTAACGAGGGAGACCTTCAGCCGTTTGCCGGCCATCATCATGCCATAATTACTGACCCCGCACAGGGAGGCCAATATCTCCGTATGCCCAGGAAAGCTGCAGCCGGCAGACTGGATTGCATGTTTTGCAATGGGACCCGTCACCATACCCTTCAATGTCCCCATCCTGATCAAACGGACAGCTTCTGTTATATAGGCAAGCGTCGCGCGGCCGGTTTCTTTGTTCGGTTTTCCCCACTGCAAAACCGCAGAATCCAGCCAATAACCGCCGCTGGCCGCGGGCTCAATCACCTGGAGTTTTCCTGCGTCAACGGCGGTACCAGGCACCCATGGAACAATATCCACACCGATCTGCAATTCTCCCGCACAGCGCTTCAGTTGACCAATATCACCGATAACTACGGGAATATAAGAGCCAAATATTTTCTGCCCTGTAAAGAACCGCAGAATTATCTCCGGGCCGATCCCGACAGGACAACCCATGGTAATACCTATGAATCCCTGCCTGTCCATGTTCATTTTTTCTGCTCCTGCTTGCTGCTGCATGTATCAGTCACCTTAAACTTGTTGAGACGACTGAATACAATTTTGCATTTGTGTACAATTGAATTTCCCCGCAGCAGACGTATCCAAACATTAACCGCAGGGATTACTCTCACTGTGCCCCTTCATCCATTGTCATAGCAAAGGTCAAATGCGTTTCGCATTATTTCAATGCCTGCATCCCTGGACACAGTCTTTTTTTCCCCCTGCAGCAGGACAGCGACAACGTCGAAACGGGCCGGTCGGTCATGGCATTCCAGCTTGTTCATATATTCTAGGGCAACTTTAGAGAGCTGCTTCTGTTTCTGTTGTGTAACTGATTCAAAAGGGGAACCGTAGCGGTTGTCTGTGCGAGTTTTCACTTCAATAAAAACCAGGTAACCGCCCTCCTCAGCAATGATGTCTATCTCGCCCAGCCTGACCCGATAATTGCGTTCAACAATGCGATACCCTGCACTCTGCAAAAAGCTGACAGCAATCGCCTCACCTTTAGCGCCCAGCTTTTTATTCCCTAATGTCATCTCAGTAAAATTTACTGTGACTACTCTCAAGGTTCAGGAACATATTCCCTAACGCCTTTAAAACTCTGCCGGTGAATGGCGCAGGGCCCGTAAACCCGGATTGCCTCCCGGTGTTCCAGGGTGGGATATCCTCTGTTCTGTTGAAAGTTGTATTGGGGATACTGAAGATGATACTGGGCCATCAGATCATCGCGCACAACCTTGGCTACTATGGATGCTGCTGCAACAGAAGAACTTTTTGTTTCTCCCTTGACCAAGGTCTGCTGCGGTATTGTCATCGGTACAGATTGGTTGCCATCCACAAGGAGAAAATCCGGTTGGGTCGGCATGGTTTGAACAGCCTTCTTCATGGCAAGCAAAGAGGCCTGCAGAATATTCAGACGATCTATTTCAGTCTCTGATACGATCCCGACGCCTATAATCGAACCATTATCCTGCAGTTCCTCGTAAAGGCGGGAGCGTTTCTCGGTACTAATGGTTTTGGAGTCAACAAAGCAGCTGTTGTCGTAGTCATACCTGAGAATAACAGCGGCGGCAACCACCGGGCCGGCCAGGGGGCCGCGTCCAACTTCGTCCAGGCCGGCAATCCAGCTATAACCCTTCTGCCTGAGGCATCTTTCCAGGAAATACGTGTCGGGTTCAGGATCAGGCCATAGCTTTTCAGGACCCATTCCCTCATCCCTCCGAGTCTGTTAGCGCAACCCTTTTTCCTTGATGCGGGCAGCCTTGCCGCGAAGTTCACGTAGGTAGTAGAGTCTTGCGCGTCGAACCTTACCGCGGGAGACGATCTCCACCTTTTCCATCCTGGGGGAATGCAATGCAAAGGTCTTTTCAACTCCGACGCCGTGAGAGATCTTTCTCACGGTAAAGGTCGCGCCCATGTTGCCTCTTCTCCGGCGAATAACTACCCCCTCGAAGACCTGCACTCTTTCCTTATTGCCTTCAATGATACGGATATGCACCCTGACCGAGTCACCGGGACGGAAGTCAGGCATGTCGTGCCGCATCTGCTCTCTGTCGATTCTTTCAATAATATTGCTCATAGTCTGCTATTCTCGGATTATTTCTCTTTCCGATGGGCGCCTCCACATCACCCCAATGTAAAATTTCTTCTCAGCCTGATGATACCGATACCCTGCTGCCGTTTAAGCCTGCGGGTTCAGTATCAACGCATTGAAAATCAGATAATAACTCCTTAAAAATTTCTTGCCTATTCATGTTTCCCTTTCACCGAGCAGCCGGTCAAGGACAATCGCAGCAGCCGACCTGACCGACAAGTGATTATAGTCTCCCAAACCTTTGATGGGAGGCAATATGCCGTCTCCCGCCTCAATCACCTCCTGGGCTAATCCCCAGGCAGTCCCGAAAAGGATCAAAAAACGCTCACCTTTCGCAAGCTTTTGCCGCACCATGTGGTAAGGCCATATCCTAGGGTGTTTTTCCAGAGCGCAGGTTGACAGAACAGTAGGCCGCTGCTGCCATTTTTCCGTCACTCCTGCCAAAAGCTGACCCAGGTCGTCACAGATATGCACCAGGGAGAGGGCTTCTCCCCGCATGGAATTATATTTAGCCCCGTGGCCCTTGAGCCAGTGATCAAGCAGTTCCTGGAAAAGCACCTGCTGGTCGCTGTACGGTGTGACCACATACAATGAGTCAACCCCGTAAGTCCTTGCAGCTCTTGCAATATCATGCAGATCAAGATTCGTAACCGCGGAGCCGATTATCTCCTGGTTCTTGTTCAGTACCGGGTAATGAATCAGCGCCAAATCTATCCTAACCTGTTCAGCCTCCTGTTCCGACACGTTATCTCTTATCCAACCGCCTCAACCCGATGCATGAATCCTGCGGTTTAACTGCTGTATTTTGCAACAGCATCGAGAAGGTTGTGTTTCTTTAAAATCTTTCGATCCTCTTCAGTAAAATGTGCCCGTGCCAAAAGTTCCGGTCTTTTTTTCAGGGTCTGCAGTACCGATGTCAAAAGCCGCCATTCGGCAATGGCTGCATGATCACCGCTTAGCAGAATTTCGGGAACGGTAAACCCTTCAAAATCCCTCGGCCTGGTATATTGCGGGTTTTTCAACAACCCCCGACTGAAGGTATCATTTTCTGCTGAATCCTCGCAGCCAAGCACTCCCGGCAGCAGTCTGGTGATAGAATCAACTAGGACCATTGCTGCTAGTTCTCCACCTGTGAGTATATAATCTCCAATGGAGATCTCCTCATCCACAAAATTTGCCCTGATCCTTTCATCAATTCCTTCATATCTACCACAGAGCAGAATGAGGTGTTCATAACCTGCGAGCCTTGCAGCCGTCTCCTGGGAATAGGCCCTGCCCTGGGGAGACAGAAAAATTACGTAGCCGCCGGGGCTGTCATTCGAAATTGTGCGCAGGGCGCCTGCAATGGGCTCCGGCTTCATGACCATGCCCTCGCCGCCCCCAAAAGGCCGGTCATCGGTCATGGCATGCTTGTCCAATGCAAAATCTCTAATGTTATGGATATTTACCTTTATCTTCCCTGCTGCCACAGCCCGTCGGATAATGCCTTCACCAAGCGGCGATTCGAGCAACTGCGGAAAAATGGTAAGGATGTCAAATCGCATAGCAAATGATACGAACCTGCAAGCTCACAACTTCATTCTTCGCAGCCGCAAAAGCTCGCGCCGCTAACATTTTCTTATTTATTCATATCAAGCAGGCCGGGAGGAGGAGAAATAATTATCTTTCCTTCCTGCTCATCAATTCTTTTAATAATGTCCTGTTTCACAGGGATCATGAATTCATGGCCACCATCGGTAACAACCATTACATCATGGGCCATGGAGCTGAAAAGCTTTGAAACCCTGCCGAGCTCCTGGCCTGATTCGGTCACGACCAACAGGTCTTTAAGCTGATACCAGTAGTATTCATCAGTGTCCAGTACCGGCAGGTCACCCTTTTTCAGCCATATCCTGCTCCCCTGAAGGCTTTCCGCCGCCTCTCTGGATGTGACACCTGCCAGTTGCAAGAGAGCGAGCTTGCCCCGGACCCTGCATTTTACTATTTTATATGTTTCGGTCTCGTCTCCTGCAGGCTTCTGCAGGACAATTTCCTGATAGTTTTTAAAATTTTCAGGCTGCTCTGAATAGGGATAAATCTTGACCTCGCCCAGAATGCCATGCGGCTTGATTATCTCGCCGATCATGGCATGATCATGTTGCAGATTAAGCTTCTTCCGGTCAGTCTTCCGGGACATTCTATTCCATTATTTCCAGCCTGGACCGCTTGTTGACCTTGCCTGCCGCAGCTGCAAGAACCGACCTCATTGCCCGGGCGGTTCTTCCCTGCTTGCCGATCACCTTGCCAAGATCCTCTTTTGCTACAGTCAATTCAATGATAATGGTATCATCCTGCTCCGATTCCTTTACCTGGACCTGGTCAGGATGATCAACCAACGCGGCCACGATGTATTGAATCAACTCTTTCATAAAGTATTATTCCACCACAGTTTTCCCGGCACTGGCATGCTTGGCCATCAGGCTTTTCACCGTCTGGGTGGGCTTGGCGCCCTGGTCGAGCCATGACTGAAGCTTTGCCGAGTCAAAACTTATCTCAGCAGGATCCTTCAGGGGATCATACGTGCCCACAATATCAAGAAACTTGCCGTCACGCTTTGACTCAATATCAGCGACGACGATACGATAGTAGGGCATTTTTTTTCTTCCAAGTCTTGTTAAACGAATTTTTACTGCCATTCCGCGAGATTCCTCCTCATTTGTAATGCATGTTAATGAATCAATTGTTCTGTTCAGTCAGCATGAAGCGTATTCCGAAAAAAAAATAATCAGATATTATACCTTAAAGAAATTTATAATGCTAGCGTCTTAATCCCTTGGGCAGCTTTCGCTTTTTCTTGCCGCCCATCATTGGGCCGCCAAAGCCTTTCATCTTTTTCATCATCTTCAACATCTGGGCGTAACTTTTGATAACCCTGTTCACGTCCTGGACACTGGTGCCGCTGCCGCTGGCTATGCGTTGCCTGCGACTGGCATTGATTATCTGGTAATTTCTCCGTTCAACAGGGGTCATGGAATTAATGATAGCCTCGGTCCGCCCAAGCTCACGGTCATCGGGCTTCGGCATATTCTGCATCTGCTTCATTTTATTAAGGCCGGGGATCATTCCCATGATCTGCTCAAGGCTTCCCATTTTCTTGATCTGCTGAATCTGGTCACGGAAATCCTCCAGGGAAAATTCACTCTTCTGGATTTTCTTAGCCAGTTTTTCCGCTTTTTCCTTGTCGACAACAGCCTCTGCTTTCTCGATTAAAGAAAGCACATCACCCATGCCCAATATCCTGGAGGCCAGGCGGTCAGGATGAAAGGTTTCAAGGGCGTCCAAGGCCTCACCCACACCAACGAACTTGATGGGACGTGCGGTCACTTTCTTGATCGAAAGTGCTGCCCCACCCCTGGCATCACCCTCCATCTTGGTGAGTACCACACCTGTCAGATCAAGATCGTTCTTGAATTTCTCCGCAACTGTCACAGCATCCTGGCCGGTCATGGCATCTGCCACGAACAGGATCTCAGCAGGTTCGATCTGGGCATTGATCTGTCTGAGTTCCTCCATCAGTTCCTGGTCTATATGCAATCTGCCGGCGGTATCAATAATGAGGGTATCCAGATTCTTTTCTGCTGCCGCGATCATGGCATTACGGCAAATGGCTACGGGATTCTGGCTGGCTTCAGAGGTATGGACTGGCACACCAATGGATTCCCCAAGAATAGTGAGCTGATCAATGGCTGCAGGACGATAAACATCCGCCGGCACCAGGTAAGGACGCCTGCCCCTAGCCTTGAGCATTTTTGCCAGCTTGGCAGCGGTTGTTGTTTTTCCTGAGCCCTGTAGACCTGCCAGCATAATGACAACAGGCTGCCTGCCATCAAGTTTGAGTTGTTCCGTCTGGCCGCCCAGGAGTTCAACCAACTCCTGGTGCACTATCTTGATAACTTGCTGCCCGGGAGTGAGGCTCGTCAGCACATCCTGGCCGACAGCCCGCTCAGCAATCGTCGCGATAAAGTCCTTGACAACCTTGTAGTTGACATCCGCTTCCAACAGCGCCAACCTGACCTCACGCAGGGCTTCTTCGATGTTTTCAGGGGTGAGTTTTCCATATCCCCGCAGGTCCCTGAAAACCTTCTGCAGTTTTTCCGTTAAATTCTCAAACATTATGCGTTAACCAACGTAATGATACCGGAGTCAGCATTTCAAAAAAAGTTGCACCCAAAAGAGCGATTTAGCGAACCTGTCCAGACCGTTTTGAAAAACACGCAAAGATAATTGGAACTTGTCCGAATGTCAAGCAATGGTCGGGTATTATCATTTTTATACCGAAAAATACATGGGCAGCCCTGGTTGTGTGTAAAACAGGGCTGCCCAAAACAGCTTCTTGCTGGAATTTATCCGTAAAGGTAATGGATGTGATCATTCACCCTGCAGGTTTTCCCGGCATTTGGCAAGTGTGTCCGGCGAGTCGACCTGCAGCATTCGACATCCGAGGGACTTGGGTACGATCTTTTTCAGCAGCCCTGTCAGCACTGTCCTGGGGCCCACCTCAATGAAGGTATCGACCCCTTTTTGCAGCAGGGAGTTTATTATCTCGAACCAGCGAACCCGTGAGGCAATCTGCCTGCTCATTATGGCACGAATGGCGGCCGGATCTTTTTCCTCGGCTGCCGTTACGTTGAAAAGGACCGGGGTCTGAGGGGGACTAAAAGGGATTTGCGCCATGATCTTTTCAAAATCGGGGATCGCGCCAACGACAAGCGGACTGTGATTCGCCACACTTACGTTCAGGGTAATTGCCTTCCCGCCCCTTTCGTTGACCACGGTGTCCACCTTGGCAAGGGTTTCGTGATAACCGGATATGACAATCTGTTTTTCTGAATTATGATTGGCGACCGTCGCTTGGGCACTTTCCGGGAATCCAGACAGTATCTCCTCCACCTCATCGAGGGTCAGGCCTAGGACAGCCTGCATGCCGCCTGGATTTTTCTGCCCCTCTCTTTCGCTGAGCCGTCCCCTTTCAGCCACCAGCTTCAAGGTATCCTCGACACCCAGGACACCTGCAGCACAAAGAGCGCTGTATTCGCCGAGGCTGTGCCCGGCAAAATAATCCGCCCTAATCCCAGCCTTCTGCACTGCCTGCCAGCAGATTAAATTGATTGCGGTCAAGGCAGGCTGCAGATAAATCGCCTTGGTCAGCTCTTCCATGGGCCCCTCCAGGCATAATTTACACAGGGGAGCGGCGCTGATCAATTCTGCCCGCCTCATCAATGCTTCAGCTTCTCGGTCAATTGCCAGAAACTCTTTGCCCATGCCGATGTATTGCGAGCCCTGCCCCGGAAAAAGGACGGCAATAGCTTTCTTCTGCATTCTACATCCTCTTGCTTTACTTGTTTTGTTTTCTATCCTTGAAATGCTGCAGCAGGGTGCCAAACAGAAACAATCCGACACCAACGGAAATGGCTGAGTCTGCAGCATTAAATGCAGGCCAATGGTAACTGCCCAGATAGAAATCCAGGAAATCCACTACGGAACCGAATCGCAGCCGATCAATGAGATTGCCTACGGCTCCGCCTGCAATGAGGCTAAGGGCATAGACAAACAATCTGCCTTGTTTTTTCAGATGCCCAAAGGCAAAGACAATTACTCCCAGTGCAATAATGGCAACACCGATAAAAAAAGCCTGCCGCAGCCAGGTCTTATCCCCGGCCAGGAAACCAAAGGCCGCCCCGGTATTCGTCACGTAAACCAGGTTAAAGAAGCCCGGGATGATATTCAGCTGCTCGTGCAGCGTAAAATTGTTCATTATCCACAGTTTAGTCAATTGGTCGACAATTACGACCAGAACAGCCAAACCAATGGGGATAATATCCCTTTGCTCAACGGTAGCGCTCACAGACAACCCCAATGAAATGCTCCAACAATTTATAATGCAAGCCGCGCCACAACCGAGGTGCAGCGGCTGCATAGTTCAGGGTGATCAACATTACCGCCCACCGTCTCAGAGCGAAGCCAGCATCTTTCGCATTTTTCTCCCGAGGCAGGAATGACCGCGACCTGTAATTCCGGAAGTTCCTCACTGGTGTATATTTCTCCAGTCAGATCATCTGTCTGAACCAGTTCTGAAACAATGGAGATCATCTGCAGGGTTGTCCACTTGTCGGAGAGAAATCCCGCCAGGGAACCGGTTGCCCTTACCATGACCTTGGCCTCCAGGGGATGACCGATGATCTTATCCCGCCTGGCTCCTTCCAGGGCCTTGGTTATCTCTGCTCTTACCTCCAGGAGCCGCTTCCACTTCTTGTCCAGTTCAAGGTCAATTGCCTCGGCAATCTCCTTTGGGAACTCCTGCAAAAATACATGTTCCTTGCGCTTTTCTCCAGCACCTGCCGGCGGCAGGTATTCCCATGCTTCTGCAGCGGTGAAGCTCATTACCGGTGCCATGAGACATAAGAGGCCGATGAGAATATCGTAAAGCACCGTTTGTGCCGCTTTTCTTTCTTTTGACGCAGGCGGGGCCGTATAGAGGCGGTCTTTGATGATATCAAGATAAAAGGCGCTCATGGTGACACCGCAGAACTGGTGCAGACCATGAAAAACTACATGAAAATCAAATTCCGCATAGGCCTTCATTGCCCTGCGCTTGAAAAGTTCAAACTGAAACACAGCCCAACGGTCCAGCTCGTCCATATCCCTGTAAGCCACCCTTTCCTCTGACGGCTTAAAGTCATAGAGGTTTCCCAGGAAAAAACGGATGGTATTACGTATCTTGCGATAGGCGTCAGAAAGCTGGCGGAGGATTTCATCGGAAATCTTGATGTCGTCACGGTAGTCCTCACTGGACACCCACAGCCTGAGTATCTCCGCCCCATACTGCTTGATGATTTCATCGGGTGCGATGACGTTGCCGATGCTTTTTGACATCTTCTTGCCCTGCCCGTCGACCACAAAACCATGGGTCAAGACCCCTTTATATGGAGGGGCCCCTCTTGTCCCGACCGCAGCAAGGAGGGAACTCTGGAACCAGCCGCGATGCTGGTCGCTGCCTTCCAGGTAGAGATCGGCAGGTGTCTGCAGTTCCTCCCTTTCCTCAAGCACTGCAGCATAGCTGATCCCCGAGTCAAACCAGACATCAAGAATGTCATTCTCCTTTACAAATGCTGTTCCTCCACAGCTGCGGCAACTGTAACCACTGCCCAGGAAATGGGAAGCTTCATGCTTGAACCAGGCATCCGCACCTTCTTCGTCAAAAACACTGACTATTCTGCCCGCCACTGTCTCATCCTTGACCACCTCGCCGCACCCCTGGCAAGTGAACACCGTGAGGGGCACCCCCCAGGCCCGCTGCCGGGAAAGGCACCAGTCAGGGCGAACCTCTACCATGCCGTAGATACGCTCCATACCCCAGCGCGGCGTCCAGGTTACGTTCCTGATCGCCTCCAGGGCCTTTTCCCGCAGGTTGTTTTTATCCATGGAAATAAACCACTGTTCCGTTGCCCTGAAGATAACCGGCTTCTTGCAACGCCAGCAGTGGGGATAACTATGGGCAACTGCTGCCTCCCGCACGAGGAAACCTTTTTCCTGCAGATCAGCAGTGATACGCTTGTTGGCATCATAAATAAATATGCCTTCGTATGGTCCGGCCTCGTCTGTAAAAATACCTGAGCTGTCAACCGGCGAGAGTATGGGAAGATTGTACTGCAGGCCGCTCATGTAATCCTCCCTGCCATGGCCCGGGGCAGTGTGCACAATGCCGGTCCCCGTATCCAGCGTGACATAGTTGGCCAGGATGATAAGCGATTCCCGCTCCATGAAAGGATGTTTACATTTCATGCCTTCAATATTCCGGGCAGAAAATGTGGCAACCAGGTTGTAGTCCCTGTCCACCACATCCTCATTTAAGTCGGCAAATACCTGCTCAACCAGACCTTCGGCCATGATCCAGATTTCATCGCCGACTGCAACTGCTGCATAGGTATAGTCCGGATGAAAGGCGACGGCAAGGTTCGCCGGCAGGGTCCAAGGCGTGGTTGTCCAGATAAGGGCATATAGTTTCCTGCCCGCAAGCTTTTCCCCTGCCAGATCCGTTACTCTCTTATCCAGGTCGTCAAGCACCGGGAACTTGACATAAATGGAAGGAGATCTGTGATCATGATACTCCACCTCTGCCTCGGCCAGGGCGGTCTTGCAGGAAGAGCACCAGTATACCGGCTTCTTGCTCCTGATAATCCCGTCCGAGAGCAGGAACCTGTTAAATTCCCGGGCAATGGCGGCCTCATAGCCATAATTGATAGTCAGATAGGGATTGTCCCAGTCGCCCAGGACACCAAGGCGCTTGAATTCATCCTTTTGGATCTTTATCCATTTTTCTGCGTATTTCCGGCAGGCACCGCGTATTGACAGGATTGGAATATCCTTTTTCTTGGGCCCCAACTCCTTGTCAACATTATGTTCAATCGGCAGGCCATGACAATCCCACCCCGGCACGTAAGGGCAATGAAAACCCGCCATTCGTTTCGACTTGAGAATAATGTCCTTCAGGACTTTGTTAAAGGCTGTTCCAAGATGGATATGGCCGTTGGCGTAGGGCGGCCCGTCATGAAGAATGTAAAGGGGCCTGGCTTTTGTTGCAGCCTGTATCTGTCCATAAAGGTTTTCTTCCTCCCATCGCTTCAGGAACTCGGGTTCCTTTTGGGAAAGATTCGCCCTCATCTTGAAATTTGTCTGGGGCAGATTAAGAGTTGCCCTGTAGTCCATGTTCTTTGCTCCTTTCTCTATTCAATTGGCCCGGCCTTCCTGCATGGGGCCCATGACAATTTACTCCAAAATCACCCCAAAAGATTCGCAGAAAGTTTCAGCTCATTAGTAGACAGCATAAGGAATTAATGAAGCGTAGCCGCTAAAATACCAGGTAATATGCAAGTTGCAAGGGTAAAGTTCCTTTCAGCAAGGGAGCCTTATGCCGTTGTTTTTACAGGTTAACCAGAATTATGCACTGTTTAAGATCGGCAATAATTCACGAAAGCAGAGGGCCTCTTTCGTCAAGTAAGCGATCCGTCCCGTGAGAAAGGTGATCTGCCGCTCCCAATTCGTCTTTGGTTATAGTTATTGATTAAATACAATATTCCTTGACTCTCCGGGCAATTTGACTTCATTTCGAACTTACCTGGTAGAGTATTTGCGCCATATACATTCAGTCTGTTCAGGTTAATACTCAAGTGTGATTCCGGTTAACAGTTTGACATCCTAACCTGGGATTAATATAATTAATCTGCCCTTGACCGAAAAATCTCAGCGCTTTATCTGATACTGATACATTTGCGGTTAAAACAGCAAGCCTCCGATAATAAAACCTTTACGTATGCGAGAGAGAGATGCCCAAAGTAATTGCCATGGCAGGGAAAGGCGGCACCGGAAAAACAACGGTTTCCGCCCTGCTCATCCATTATATGCTGCAGCATAACATGACACCCATACTGGCGGTGGATGCAGATGCCAATGCCAACCTGAATGAACTTTTGGACCTGGATGTCGGACTCACCCTGGGAGAGATTCGTCGGGATTTGAAAGGAGACATACCAGCCCATATAACCAGGGATCAGTTCATGGAAATGAAGGTGCACCAGGCCCTGGTTGAAGCCAGAGGGTTTGACCTCCTAGTCATGGGCCAGCCTGACGGCCCTGGCTGCTATTGTGCGGCCAACCAGCACCTTGCCATGACCATGGAGAAACTGGCGGACAACTACAAATATATACTTGTGGACAATGAAGCGGGCATGGAGCATCTGAGCAGGATGAACCTGCGCTCCATTGATATTCTACTCGTGATTTCCGATCCTTCTGCCCGGGGTATTCTTACCGCCAAAAGGATATCTGAACTCACCAAGCCCCTGGCCATTGAAATTAAAACTAAGCACCTTATTGTCAATCGGACGCCGGATCCGATGCCTGATTCTCTCTATGCCAAAATAAAAGAAACAACTGACAATACCGACCTCCCCCTGGCAGGAATTCTTTCTAGCAGCGACCAACTCATCCAGCAGGAACTAAGTGGCAAATCCTATCTTGACCTGGCGGCTGACTCGCCCGTCATACGGCAAGCCCATGAAATTTTTTCAAAAATCATTGTATAGCGCTTGTGATTGGGCTTGACATAACTTCGTAATCATTATAAAAAATTGATTCAGATCCGCATTAGGGTCTTTTAAGCTAGAAGGATTTACCAAAGTGCAAAACATGAACCACTCTTTCTTTCTTTTCAAGCATTGCTAATCCCTCTATTATTTTCTTAATTTCATGAATATACAACCTGGCAATAAATCAATTATCGAGATATTCAAGGCCACCAAGATCTATACCCCGGATGTTGTGGCACTCGAAGATATTTCATTGTCGGTCCCTTCCGGCGAGATGCTCTTTGTGACCGGCATGAGCGGTGCAGGCAAGACAACCCTCCTGAAACTGATCTGCGGCATGGAACACCCTGACAAGGGCCTGGTCGAGGTGGCTGGCAAGAACCTGACCCGGATAAAAGACAAGGAAATACCCAGGCTCAGACAGCAGATCGGCATGGCATATCAGGATTTTAAACTTCTGCCGGATAGAACTGTGGCCCAGAATATTGCCATGGCCATGGAAGTTTCCTACCAGAATATCAGGACCATTAAAAAAAGAGTAAAAGAGTTACTGCAAAAACTCAGGCTCGAACACAAGCATGACGCCTTGGCCGGAAAGCTTTCCCGTGGCGAACAGCAGCGGGTTGCCATTGCCCGTTCCATAGCCAATTCTCCATCCCTTATCTTGGCCGATGAACCAACCGGGAACCTGGATTCCAGAACGACAAGGCTTGTCATGGATCTTTTCGAGCAGTGCAATACAGCCGGCGCAACTGTTATCATTGCCACGCACGACGAGGCTATTTACAAAAATTCCATTCATCGGGTCCTGGAATTATACGGCGGCCATATTTTAACACAGGCTGATAGATCAATTTCTCCCCTCAACAACATGCCATGAAATTTATCAGCACCATATTGCTTCAAACCAAACGAAACCTTCAGAAGACCTGGCCCACTCAGTTCATGACACTGCTGACCGTGAGTCTGTCCGTTCTTATCTTTTCCTTTTTCTTTTTAATCTATATGAACATGATCAAGGCGGGTGAAAATCTGAAAGATGACCTGCGTCTTACTATTTATCTGGAAGATGAGCCCGTCCTGGAAATGCAGATGCAACTGGTGCGGAAAATTACCAATTTCAGCCCGGTTGATGAGATACGTTTCACGTCGCGGGAAGATGCATTCAAGCGTCTTGCCGCCCAGCTGGGTGACAATGTCGATGTACTCGACGATCTGGATCCCTCCTTCCTGCCACCTTCAATAGAGGTGTATCCGAAAAAGAATCTCAATACTCTGGCCCAGATTCAACGGTTTTCAGAGTATCTTGCCACACTGCCCGGCGCCATCAAGGTGCAATACGGACAGGAATGGGTTGAACGCTTCAACTATTTTACGAAGCTGCTAAGAATCATTGTATTTCTGAGTGGTTTTCTTCTCATCATGACCACCACATTTATGGTGGCCTATACCATCCGCCTTGCTGTAGTTGCCAGACAGGCAGAACTTGAGATTTTGAGACTATTGGGGGCGACCAACGGCTATATCCGTACGCCTTTTCTCATCGAGGGCTTTCTGCAGGGACTGCTGGGCTCTTCCCTGGGCTTGCTGGCTCTTTTCTTTCTCTACAGCTGGATCGAAATCCGCTTTACCGGCCCAGGCATATTGCAGCTTATCGACTTCACCTTTTTCTCTCCAAACATGATAGGGATTATTATTGCGGTCAGTATTCTTCTCTGTACAGGCGGCGGTTTTTCGTCCCTTAGAAAATTCATGCGCATCTGACATGAAAGTCTCGTCCTTTATATTCTGGAAGAATTCAACCAGAATACTTCAAGTAATTATGGTACCAGCAGTCGCCATCTGCCTGCTGACCCCGCCTGTTCTTTTACAAAAATCGAACAGCATTGCTGCGCCTGCCCCTCAGAAACCTTCTTTATCCGTCACCCTTGATGAATCTTCTCCCAAACAACTCCCCAAAAAACACCAGCAGGAGATAATTGAAAAAAATGCACGGATCAGAAAACTGCAGGAAGGCATTATTGAGCACAAAATAAAAATCCTTGATTCAAAGGCACAAGAAAGAACATTACTCGGAGATCTGGAAAATATTGAAAAAGAACTGCAGTTCCTGGTAAAAATGCTTGCCGATCTCAGGGCAGAATCCGAGAAACAGGAATTGCTTTTAGCAGACAGCCAGGAATATCTGCGGCAGGTGCTGACAGAAAAAAAGGGGCATCAGGTGCATGTAAAAAACAGGCTGGCAGCCTATTACCGCCTGGGCTCTGTTGGACTCATGAACATCCTGTTCTCAACCGAAACACTCCCTGAGCTTCTTGATTTTAATGAATATTTTGGCATCATGGTCCAGCGGGACCATGCCATAATCCAACAATATCTTGGTCAGATACGGGAATCAAACCAGGCGCGGGAAGAACTTGCCCGGGAAAAATTGCGTCTCATGAAGCTGGCGGAAGAGGTCAAGGCAAAAGAAAATCAACTGAACCAGGTCCAGCAGGAAAAAAATATATTACTCCAAAGGGTGAATACCGAGCAGCATCTCTATGAGCAGGCTGTGCTGGAGATAGAGGAAGCAGCGACTGATCTTGCCGCCACTTTGCATAGATTACAAACAGCAGCAACACAGTCGCCTGCTGCACAAACGCCAAATCCTTCCAATTCCGCGGAAAAGGAAAATGCTCCAACCGAAGCACCTGTTGTCCCAGACGGATTCCCGGCCCAGAAAGGTTTGTTGGATCCTCCGGTAAAGGGCCCTGTCATTACCCTTTTCGGACAACAGATAAAAGGAAAATTTGACTCATCCATCACCTCACAAGGTATTGATATCAAGGTGAAAAATGGTGAGGAAATCAGGGCAATTTATGATGGGAAAATTATCCATTCAGGGTATCTGCGCGGCTATGGAAACCTCATAATCATTGATCATGGTCAGCAGTACTTCTCCCTGGTCTCAAGGGCGGCCGATTTTTATAAGAAAGAGGGAAATAGGGTGGTTAAAGGGGAGGCTGTCGGCATGACCGGAGACGGCGACCCCTTATATGGAGAAGGCCTTCACTTTGAAATCCGTAAGGGCTCAAATCCAGAGGATCCCCTCTTGTGGTTGAAAAAAGACGCATTCCCCGATGAACCACCATTACCTCCGGGGCCTCAAATTAAAAAACCATAGGCATGTTTTATCCTGCATTCAGATAATTATCCCCTCTCAGGAGTCAACATTTCCCATTTGTCCATATCCATTCCACCTTCCATGTTTCCGGGAGAAACTCTCCCGTGGGAAATCGAACTTCTGCAAAATGAATTGCTTCTGGATTTTCCCATGCTTAATATTTTATTGTTAGTTTATAAGCAGCATGATAAAATAATTGATTAACTTTTAGAATTTGTGCATTAGTAAAAAACGATCAAATTTCTTTCAGGCCGAGAAATTCTATTTCGAATATCCTAACATTGGCCACACTGACAGGAACATTACTAACCATGAAAGAGTTTAAGAAAGCCATAGCCAAAAAGATTTTCCTCATCTGCTTCATTATCATTCCTGCCATTTTAAGCAGTCAGCAGCATGTACTCGGCGCCAGCGACGAAATGCTGGAAACCTACAAGAACCTCGAGGTGTTTTCCAATGTGCTCAGCATTGTGCAGGAGAATTATGTCGAAGAAATTGAAACGCAGGATGCCATTGAAGGGGCAATTAAAGGAATGCTTTCCAGCTTGGACCCCCATTCATCCTACTTGAAACCCGACGATTTCAAAGAACTCCAGGTAGAGACCAAGGGCAGCTTCAGTGGTATAGGCATAGAAATTACCACAAAGGACGATATGCTCACCGTTGTTTCTCCCATCGAGGATACCCCTGCTTTTAAGGCGGGGATCCAGGCAGGGGACAAGATCATAAAGATAGAAGACGAATCCACTAATGATATGTCATTGCTCGAAGCAGTCAAAAAACTGCGGGGGCCGAAAGGTTCGAAGGTAACCATTTCAATCCATCGCGAGGGCTGGACGGACCTGCAGGAATTTACCATTATCAGGGATGTCATACCTATTTACAGCGTAAGATCCAATATGTTGGAAACAGGTTATGGATATGCCAGGATAACCAACTTTCAAAGGAATACCCCACAGGATCTCCAGGATGCTATCGGCGAACTCCTTCAGGAAGGCAAACTGAAAGGTCTGGTCCTGGATATGCGTAATAACCCCGGCGGCCTTCTTGATGCTTCAGTAAAGGTTGCCGACCTTTTCCTGGACGAAGGCATCATAGTTTCCACCAAAGGACGCCTTCAGGATCAGAACATGGAATTCTCAGCGCACAGCGGCGGACCGGAATACGATTTCCCCACAGTTGTCCTCATTAACGGTGGAACGGCCTCGGCTTCAGAGATCGTGGCTGGCGCCCTGCAGGACCATAAAAGAGCCCTGATTCTTGGAACCCAGTCTTTTGGCAAAGGTTCTGTACAGACCATTATCCCCATGAACGATGGTGCCGGCCTGCGGCTAACCACTGCACGTTACTACACACCGAACGGGATCTCCATTCAGGCAACCGGCATCACTCCGGATGTGCTTGTGCCTGCAGTTGAATCAATAAAAGATGACACGGACAAGGCACCGATGAAATTTCTGCGTGAAAAGGATCTGCGGCATCACCTGGAGAATGGCGGCAGCAAGGAATCAGACGAAGACAAAACCAAACTTCCGGTGGTTGACGACAGTGGTCTAATATCTGACAAGGTTACTATTGATGAGGCGACAAAAGAAAGACTGAAGAACGACAATCAACTCAACACAGCCCTGCTTGTTCTTAAAAGCCTGCATGTGCTGTCCGAGCGGAATGGAGAAAAATAAAGACCAGAAATGTCTCCCGGCAAGGGGATTAAAATATCTTTTATCAACACTTCTTACAGGCCCAGGTCCCTGATAAACCGTACATCCCTGGTCCAGTTCTTATGGACTTTGACCCAAAGCTTCAACAGGACCCGCTGCGCCAGGAGTTTTTCTACGTCCAGGCGGGAACTTTTGCCTATCTCCTTCAGCTTTGAGCCCCTCCTGCCGATAATTATCGCCTTTTGGGAAGACTTTTCCACAACTATTGTGGCATGGATAGTCACCAATGATCTTTCTTCGTCTTCCTTGAAACTGTCGATAAGCACGGCTGTAGCATACGGGATTTCCTGTCCGGTAAGGAGAAAAATCTTCTCCCTGATGATCTCGGCAACAATAAAACGCTCGGTAGCATCTGTCGGGATATCCTCTGGGTACAGCCTGGGCCCAGTTGGCAAGAGTTTTAGGAGTTCCTGCAGCAGGGCATCCGTACCCCTGTTCATAAGTGCTGAAACCGGAACAATGGCAGCAAATGGGTAAATATTGCGATACAGCTCGATCATGGGCAGTATTTCTTCCCTGCTCAAGAGATCTATCTTGTTGAGCACCAGAATTGCCGGACTTGCTGCTCCCGCAAGATAATCAACCGTTTGGGCTTGCTTTTTCGGGACGGGCAACGAGACATCTACAAGAAAAAGGATAACATCAACCTCTGAAAGACTTGCCACCGCTATCTTTACCATTTCCAGGTTGAGCGGTTTCCCGGCCTTATGCAGGCCAGGTGTGTCAAGCATGACTATCTGGTAATCCGGGCCATTTAGAATACCTATGATCCTGTTCCTGGTCGTTTGGGGTTTGGGTGTTACGATTGATATTTTCTGCCCCAGCAGGGTATTAAGCAATGTGGACTTGCCCGCATTGGGCGGCCCAACGATGGCCACCATGCCGGACTTTACTGCATCATCATACATAACTTACGATAATTCCTTTTTCCAGGCAGCGACAGTTAACTGTTGTTGCAATCGAGCTTTATTTTATTAATGTTTCAGGAAAGATGTTCATGGCAATGAAAGCTCATTAAATATCTCTCCTCATTGTCAGCAAGGCAAGATACTATGTTTCCAGAATATAGATTTCGCACATTCGTATCCGTGCTCTTTGCAGATTAACAATACATGGCTTTACGTCACCGGGAATACATGGTAATCCGTTCAGGCGCTTTTGAGACCATAATCACTGGGACTTGTACCGGTCAACAGGATAAACCAAACAGATGACTTTAAAAGGCAGAATAGTCGAATATCTTGAAAACGGCAAATTCATCTGCGCTTATGTGCATGAAGATAATGGCACTCGTCTTCACTTGCTCAACCAGAACTGCAGAGAAATAAATCTGCCTCTCAAAAGGATAATCCATTTCAGCCAAGAAGAGATATCTTCCAATCTCTCCAGGGAAGAGATACTGACCATCCTGCATAAGACAGCGGAACAGAGAAAAATACTTGCAGAAGGTACAAATCTCGATGAAGTCTGGGAGCTGATTTCAGAAAAACCTGAAGAAACCTTTACGGTTGATTTTATGGCATCCCTTTTTTTCGGAAATTCCCCCACGGATGACCAGTCTGCAGCATTACTGCGTGCTGTTATTGCAAGCCCTCTATATTTTAAATACAAATCCGGCAAAATCCATGTTCATTCTCCTGAAACAGTCACCCAGATCAAGCTCAGGCTGGATAAAGAAAAAGAGCAGGAGGATTTTATTGCCAACAATTCGAGTATAATACAGCGGATCGGACAGGAAGGGAAAATACCGGTTGAATGGGAGGACGGCGAGATGGCTTTGCAAATACTTCGTGATTACTACCTCTTCGGCAAAGAGACACCAGAGTATGTATTGGCCAACAAACTTATAAAAAACGCGCAATTAACCGGTCCGCATGATATCTTTCACCTTCTCGTTAGAGCCGGAATCTGGGACAAAAATGAAAACATCCCTCTCCTCCGGTATGGCATTCCGGCTTCCTTCTCTGAAAACGCCCAGGCAGAAGCACAGAAAATTGCACTTTCTCCTGCAGTACAATTGTCTGAAGCAGGGAGGCAGGACTTCAGGAATTTACACATTTTAACTATTGATGGTGCAGCTACAAAAGATTTTGACGATGCACTCCACATTGAGAAACAAGGCGAAAACTACCTTGTGGGCATCCACATATCAGATGTTGGCTATTATGTAAAACCGGGAACGGCCCTCTTTGATGAAGCTCTGAAGCGGGGCACTTCCATTTATTTTCCTGAGGAATCCATTCCCATGCTGCCGCAATCCCTGGCAGAAAACAAGTTGAGTCTTCTCAAGGACCAGGAATGTCCAGCCCTCAGTTTTTTAGTATTGCTGAGCCCTACTGCCGAGATTCTCAGGTTCAGCATCATTCATAGTATTGTTTCTGTCAAACTACAGCTGACCTACACCGAAGCTGACCGCTTGGTAAAACAGGATAAAAACCTGGCTGCCTTGGCAACTCTCAGTAAACTGCTCCGGCAGCGAAGGGTCAACAACGGAGCCTTGCTGCTGCCCATGCCTGAATTGCATATCAGCTTCGAACCAGATGACACAATAACAATCAGCAGATCTGAAGTGGACACGCCAAGCAGGGTCCTGATTGCAGAATTCATGATCCTTGCCAATACACTTGGCGCCCAGTTTGTCGCCGAACGCGAGGCACCGGGTTTATTCCGCTGCCAGATAGAGCCACGTCAGCGCATTATAGACGGCTTCGAGAAAGACATCTTAAAGATCATCCAGCAGCGCAAGCGTTTATCGCCCATGTCTCTTTTGACGACCCCAAAAATTCATAGTGGTGTTGGAGCACCACAATACACCACTGTCACATCGCCCATCCGCCGACTGCTTGACCTTATCATGCAGCTCCAGATCAGTGATCTGGTCAATGGCAAAGGCATTCTTTTCAGCAAGAATGACATGAAGCGTTTCGGGAACATAATTCTCACAACTCTTGAGAAGGCCAACCATGTTAAATATCTGCGCCAGCGTTACTGGATACTGAAATACCTGGAACCGAAAAATGGGGAAAGGATTCCAGCTCTCGTCATTGACAGCGGCCCCAAGCGCGTACATATATTCCTGGAAGAGTTCCTGCTCGATGCCGACCTGCCCCTTAACCGGGCTTTCAAGGTTTCTGCTGGTGACACTGTTATGGTAAAAATTTCAAAGGTAGATCCTCTGAGCAATACCCTGAAACTTGAATGGTAGATCCCAACCCCTCCCGAATTATTCCTCCCTGTAGTTTTGTTATTCAATAAATCCCATTATAAAAATATTTCTCGAATAGCACATTTGATACAACATATTGTGCCCTGAACATGCCCCCCATACAATATATTGTGCTACTCGAGGGAAAACTGCACCATGTCGCTCTTTTTCGCCTACCCCCGGCAACATTTTCTGTAATTTTTACTTGACAGAGGGCTAATTTATCTTATAAAACAAATCCTCAGTGGTGCAAAGTGGTTAAAAAGGGAATAAAGGGGTGGCTTCATGCCCAAATCAGACCGCAACAAATCTTCGACAAACAGATTTCGCAGCCGTTCGGAACACACACTTGACAGCAAGGGAAGACTCAATATCCCCAGCAGGTTCCGTGATGTACTTACGAGCCATGCCCCGGAAAAGTTAATGGTCACAAACTGGCATAAATGCCTGAAAGCCTTTCCTGCAAAAATCTGGGAACAGATCGAAACAACCCTGCTTGTCCAAGGGAAAAAACAGCCTGGCATGGATTCATTCAGGCGGTATGTCATTTCCGGAGTTGCTGAATGTCCTCTTGACAAACAAGGCAGAATCCTTCTGCCACCGACATTACGGACTGATTTTGACCTGAAAAAAGATGTGGTGTTGAACGGCATGCTCGATCATTTCGAAATCTGGGATAAAACAGCCTGGGAAAAGGAAAGAAAGCTGACAAGAGATAAGTTCAGCGATTTCGAACAGAGCTTATCCGCTCTGGGCATACTTTGAACATAGGGAATAGCGTGACTCATGCGGGGAACAATTTTTCAAAGAAAAAGCCTTGCTCCCCCTTGGCTGAATCCCCAAATCCGGAGAACATCCCGCCTTTCCACGCTCCCGTACTTCTCGAAGAAACAGTCAGCTTCCTGGCCCCTGTTGATGGTGGGATATATGTTGACGGCACCCTTGGCCTCGGTGGGCATACTGAGAAAATACTCCAGGCCTGCGGCCCTTCAGGACGAGTCATCGGTTTTGAATGGGATGCCAATGCTCTGGCATTTGCCCAAGAAAGGCTCAAACCCTTTGGGCAAAGATTTACTGCGCTGCACAGAAGCTACTCTGAAATTATGGAAGGCTTGGCTGAAATGAATATCCGCAAAGTAGATGGCCTGTTACTGGATCTTGGTGTTTCCTCACTACAGTTTGATACTGGAGCAAGAGGATTCAGCTATCAGACAGACGGGCCTCTCGATATGCGAATGGACGAACGTGCCCCTCTCACTGCGGACGAAATAATAAACACTTACAGCAAAGAAGCTCTGGCAGATATTTTTTATTACCTGGGTGAAGAAAGACAAGCTCGACGTATCGCAGCTCATATAGTTGCAGAGCGGGAAAAAAGACGGATCAAAACAACAACGCACCTTTCCCGCGTTATTGCCGCTGCAGTTCCCAAAAGATTCCAACCACGGAAAATCCATGTGGCCACAAAGGTCTTCCAGGCCCTGCGAATTGCCGTCAACAGGGAACTCGATAATTTGGATGGCGTACTGAGCTGCATCACAAAAATACTGAAGCCGGGAGGCAGAGTCTGCATCATTTCATTCCATTCCCTTGAAGACCGGCTGGTCAAGTGGAAGTTTAAAGAAAACCCTTTGCTGCACATTTTAACCCAAAAGCCTGTAACACCAGGCCGTGAGGAAATCAAGCTGAACCCGCGGGCAAGAAGCGCAAAGCTTCGGGCAGCCTATATGAAAGGTTGATCAACAAGAGGAGGTTTCAATGTACAAGGATTATTCAGGAAGCTATGCCGCGGTATTAGGCAGGAACAGAAAAATAAGCCCCAAGAGGAAGACGGTCCCTGCAACAAAAAAATTTCTCCCTGCAGCAAAAATTATGTGGCATGCAATTGGCGCCATGCTTCTCATTACCCTCGCCTTAGGTGTTACCTCAACTATTTGGTATGGCTGGCAGGTGCGATCTGCACTGGATGAGATTGGAAGGGCCAAGGCAGTCAATGAAAGCTTGACCAATGAAAACCAACTACTAACAGTGAAGCACGAACTTATGCTTTCTCAAAAATATATGGTGAAAGCAGCCAAGGAACAGGGGTTAAGCCTGCCCTCAAAAAAGCAACTCCGCTATCCGTAGCAGGCTCCAAAACAAGGTAATTGGTTTATTGGCTGAGGACATGAATACACCAAACTACACGTACAAAAAAACCTGCGGAGATGGTAATGGCAAATGACTGACCATGCAGTGAAACAGTTTCACCGGAGACGGATGTCTCCAGAAAAAAGAAAAAAGAATCTCCTTGCTCTTCTTGCCCTTGTTCTTTTACTGGGATCCGGGGCTTTTTTATTTCATGGCGAGAAGTTTTCTGCCCTTGCAGAAATTTTCCGTCTGGTCAGGCAGGATACATCCCCAAAAACGATATCTACCGCCCCACCCTCCTCTGCCAGGGGGAATATATATGATCGCAATTTCAGGCCCCTTGCAGCAACGTATAAAACCTATTCCATATACGCACTGCCTCTTGAAATGGAGGATGTTGCCACCTCTGCCGAGGTGATTGAAGAAATTCTGGGACTGAATAAAAACAAGCTGCTGGCGGCCTTAAAAAGCGAACGGGGTTTTGTCTGGGTTGCCAAAGGAATTGACCAGGAAGCAGCAGACACCATTAAGCAGCGGAATATCAAGGGTATTCACCAGGTAATTGAGACAAAACGGTTCTACCCAAATTCTGAAAAAGCTGCACACGCTGTTGGATTTGTTGAGAATGAACAGGGTCTTGACGGTATTGAGTTTCAGTACAACTCTCTGTTGCGCGGAGATGAGGTCCGCGGTGCTGAACTCGAGGCCCTGCATTTCACCCCGGAAGCAGGACTGGAAAAATCAGTTACCCACCTTGTTCTGAATCTCGATCTGATGGTCCAGACAAAGATCGAACGCTTTCTAGAAAGGAGAATTAAAATTACAGGCGCCTCCAGCGGTATGATTCTCATTATGCATGCCGATACGGGTGCAATTCTTGCCTTGGCAAGCCTGCCCTCGTTCAACCCGAATCGCTACTGGGAGTTTTCCAGTACTGCACTGAATAATCATGTGCTGACCCAGACTGTTTATCCGGGAGAACTGGCCCTTATTTTTCAGCAGGCAGCAGCTATAAACTTCAAAAATGAGACAAGATCACAAGCCGTGGAAAATCAGGCCGTAGCAGACTCCATTCCAGAAATCTCCCCTGATAAAAGAAAAAAAAGGAAACTGTCCGTTGCACCTGTGGTGGATGAAGTGGATCCACAATATCTTGTTCGCTTTGCACAATCACTTGGATTTGGAAACAGGCCTTTGACAGATTTGTCGCTCAAGGATGAGACTTCGACTTCTGCGACACTCATTCTAAACGATCCTTCGTTTCATTCCTCAGCCCTGCGGCTGTTAACTGGATTCACCGCACTCGTAAACGGTGGTCGGATTGTTTCACCGCATCTGCTTAACAAAGCTTACCAAAAAGGCAGTGACATTCCATTCGAACCATCGCTGCTCGCATCCACGCAGGCTACCGGTTTACACCCTGAGACAAGTAAAGACCTGAACGATTTTCTGGCTTCCAAATGGCTTAAAATAAGCAGAACGAACCGGATGACGAATGCGCCGATGTTTTTTGAAGCACACAGATTTTCCGCCATGCATGAGAAAACCGAAAACAGTAATCCCGGCAAAGAAAGTTTCTCGGAAACTGAAGATATTCCTCGACTCTCACAAAGTGTGATGCTCGGAGCCATACCAGGCGAAAAACCAGAACTGACAATGATTGCGGTGCTCACCTATCCGGACAGTTACGACGAGGTTTACCCTGATGCCCTTGAACTTTTAGGGGATAAACTATCAATCCTGGCACCGGATCGGGACCTGATCAAGATTATGCTCCACGTAACTGCAATGGCCCCCCCAAAACCTTCACACGACTTCTGGGACAATGATGGGACCATGGTCGCAAAGTTCCTCGATCCATTGTCATCCGGAGAAATCGAGTCCGTAAAAATTACAGGGGACACCCTAAAAACCATGCCTGATGTCACCGGCAAGAGTCTGCGCGCCGGATTACAGGTGCTCCAGTATTTCAACATGGATATTAAACTTGTTGGAAGCGGCAGGATTGTCTCACAAAAGCCCCCTGCGGGCGCTGGACTCAAAAATATCAGCGAATGCATTCTTGAAATGCAGCAGGAAATATGAACTGCATCTTCGGGAAAAAAGTCAGCCTGTTTTTTGGTACGCAATAATGTCGGCTTCACATACTATTGCAAAACAACTCGAAAGCTTACTGGAAGGAATTGAATGCAAGATCACCGGGGATATTGAAAAGGTTTGGATCACCGGGCTTTGTTCAGATTCGCGGAAGGTTCAGCCTGGCAACCTGTTTGCTGCTCTGCAGGGCATTTCTGTTGATGGGCATAACTTCCTAGGCCAGGCTGTCTCTTCGGGATGTTCAGCCCTGCTTGTGACTCGAGGCTGGCATGAATTGATTGCAAATAAGGATTTCCTCCCTGAGATTCCCGTCATGGAAGTTGCTGACACAAAAACTGCCTTTGGCCATATAGCAGCTGCCTTCTATGATCACCCTGACCGCCAGCTCAACGTGATCGGCATCACAGGGACAAACGGCAAAACCACCACATCTTTTCTGGTTGAATCACTGTTGACGGCATGTGGCAAGCGGCCAGGTGTTGTCGGCACGGTTAATTACCGGTATCATGATAAAAACGATAAATATGTTGAAATGGAGGCTCCTTTTACCACACCGGAATCCCATACCCTGTTTGGTTTGCTCCGTGAAATGGTAGATCAGGATGTAACCGATGTAGTCATGGAAGTCTCCTCACATGCGCTGGCCCAGGCCAGACTCACGGCACTGGCATTTGATATTGCAGTTTTTACGAATTTGAGCAGGGACCATCTGGATTTTCACAGTGACATGGAACATTATTTCGCCAGCAAGAAACTTTTATTCACCGATTACCTGAAGCCGCACTGCCGGGTTGTTATCGTGCTCGACGAAGCCTCAACAAGGCCTGGGGAATTACACAGCTGGGGACATCGGATGTATGAGGAACTTGCAACTGTTTACCAGGGCAGGGACGATTCGCCTGCAATGCTGACCTGCGGCATCAGTACTGATTGTGATGTACATGCACAAAACTTTACAATTGATATTCACGGTATAAAGGCAGAGATAAACACCCCGGCTGGAATCCTTTCTCTGGAAAGTCCCCTGGTCGGGCAGCACAACCTGAGGAATTTACTCTGCGCTCTTGGCATCGGCATTGCCCGCAAGGAAGAACTGCACTGTATCAGGCATGGCCTCGAAAATATCAAGACCATCCCCGGCAGGCTTGAGCGGATTGAGTCCGGAAAAACATACCAAATCTGCCCGGCTGTTTTTGTAGACTACGCCCACACGCCCGATGCCCTTGAAAACGTGCTCTCTGCTCTCAGGGACCTCAATCCGCGGCGTCTTGTTTGTGTTTTCGGCTGCGGCGGTGATCGTGATGTCGGGAAAAGACCTCTGATGGGGGCAATTGCAGGGAGATTGAGCCATGTGGTTCTTGCCACTTCGGATAATCCGCGCTCTGAATCACCCGAGGCCATCCTTGCCCAGATTGAAGAGGGTCTTTCAGAAACCAGCCTCAAAAGGATTCCTGCCAACCGCATTCTCTCGCAGAACGATGGCACGGGCTACGATATTATCACCAGCAGGCGGAAGGCGATACAGACTGCTGTGCGTCTTGCCAAACCGGAGGACATAATCCTCATCAGCGGCAAAGGCCATGAAAACTATCAACTGAGCAGGGAGGGCAGGATTTTTTTTGATGACCGGGTTGAGGCGGAAATGCAATTGGAGGCGACTGCCGGACTGCCTTTTGCCTGGAAACTCCTCTGGCTGCAGCAGATCACCGGCTCCAAGTTGTTCTTCTCAGGAGACAAGGCCCTGATCTTCAAAAACGTTTCCACGGATTCTCGCACAATACAACGCGGTGATCTTTTTCTTGCTCTGAGGGGCGAAAACTTCGATGGCAGCCAGTTTGTCGAAAAAGCCATAAAAAATGGCGCTGCCGGAGTCCTTGTTAATGACACGTTTGCGATGAGCACAAAAAACCTGTCATCTGTACCTCATCTGCTGGTGCAGGATACACTCTTCGCTCTCGGTGAAATGGCGGCCAGCAGGCGCAGGTGGGATAATGATCTGCGGGTCGTTGCCCTTACCGGCAGTTCAGGCAAAACCACGGTCAAAGAAATGACTGGTGCTATTCTCAGCCAGAATCTCAATGTTTTAAAGACCGAGGGCAATTTCAACAATCTCATTGGTCTTCCTCTGACCCTGTTGGGGCTTGATCCGAAGCATGAAATAGCCGTTCTGGAAATGGGAATGAACAGGCCGGGCGAAATTGCCCGTTTAACGGAGATCGCCGATCCGGACATTGCCTGCATCATCAATGTACATGAAGCTCACCTGGAAGGCCTTGGAGATATCTGGGGAGTGGCAAAGGCAAAGAACGAACTCTTTGCCGGTTTGAAACCTGAGGGTAAGGTTGCCGTAAACCTGGATGACGAAATCGTCACGTCACTGGCAGAAAAACTTTACCAGGAAAAAATCTTTTTTGGTTGCAATCCTAAGGCATTTATCCGAGCAACAGACATCCAGAGCCGCGGACAGGATGGCATGGCTTTCACCCTCCATATTGGTTCTGAAAGCAGGCAGGCAACCATTAATGGCCTTGGCAAACACAATGTGACAAACAGCCTTGCCGCAGCAGCAATGGCCTATGGGCTCAGCCTGGACATAGACGAAATCACCAGGGGACTTTCCGCTTTCCGGCCCTACGACAAGAGGACGTGCGTTGAAGAACTGGCCCAAAATATTCGGGTCCTCAATGACAGCTATAACGCCAACCCGGCATCAATGCTGGCTGCCCTCAACACTCTGGTAGAATTGAAAAAAGGTCGCCGGGCTGTGGCGGTTCTCGGCGACATGCTTGAGCTGGGAAGCAAGAGTGACGAGGCCCATGCAAAGCTTGGCCGGCAAGTGCATGAGCTTCACATTGATTTTTTGGCTGCATTCGGCGGCCAGGCGGAAAATATGGTTTCAAGCGCACGGGATGGAGGCATGGCTCAGGCTGCAGCCAAGAGCTTCAGCAGCAAGAGCGAGCTTGTATCCTGGCTGCTGGAACTCATGCGGGATGGGGAAATTGATTCCGGCGACTGGATTCTTATCAAGGGATCGCGAGGCATGCGCATGGAAGAGGTTCTGGAATTACTTCGTATAAATCAAAATTATCTTAAGGCAGCGGGCAACTAAAACTCATGCTCTATCACCTCCTTTACCCACTCAACACCCTGTTTGCAGGGTTCAATGTTTTCCGTTACATCACGTTTCGGACCATTGGCGCTGCAATCACCGCTTTTCTTTTCTTTGTTTTAGTTGCCCCTGCCTTTATCCGCTTCGTTAGAAAGCTGCAGATTGGCCAGGTGATTAGGGATGACGGACCTGAAACCCATTTACAAAAAGAAGGCATTCCAACCATGGGCGGCCTTCTCATCCTATTTACCATCATTAATACCACCCTGCTCTGGGCCAATCTCGGCAACCGCTACGTCTGGGTGATTCTGGGCGTGACCCTATGGTTCGGCGCCATTGGTGCCATCGATGACTTCAGAAAAGTAAGCGGCAAGAGCAGCAAGGGGCTGAGCGCCAGAGGCAAATTATACCTGCAGATACTCGGCGCCGTGCTTCTCGGGTTTATTCTTTACAGCCATCCCAACTTCGACGGTCACCTGAGCGTGCCTTTCTTTAAGACCATCAGGCCGGACCTCGGCTGGTTTTATGTTATTTTCGCCATCCTTGTTGTTGTCGGCGCCTCCAATGCTGTCAACCTCACAGATGGTTTAGACGGTTTGGCGGCCGGCCCAATTGTCATCAGCGGCGGGATCTATCTCATCTTTTCTTACCTGGCCGGCAACGCAGTTCTGGCTGAATACCTGCAGATCCCCTTTGTTCCAGGTTCAGGTGAGCTTGCAGTCTACTGCGGGGCACTTGTCGGCAGCAGCCTCGGCTTTCTCTGGTTCAACGCCTTCCCGGCCCAGATGTTCATGGGAGATGTGGGATCACTGTCCATGGGAGGAACCCTCGGCGCCATTGCCATAATTACAAAACAGGAAATATTACTGGCGATTGTCGGCGGCATCTTTGTCATGGAAGCCCTGTCAGTCATCATCCAGGTCGGTTTTTTTAAAATTTCTGGAGGCCGGAGGGTCTTTTTGATGGCACCCTTCCACCATCATTTCGAGAAAAAAGGCTGGGCCGAACCAAAGGTCGTGGTCCGTTTCTGGATCGTTTCCATCATTTTAGGACTCCTGGCCCTGGCAACCTTGAAATTGAGATAACAGACGAACGCATATCTCAGCATGGCACTTACGATGACAAATCCAGATATCGACAAATATATGCAACCGGGCATGCATGTCCTGATCGCAGGCCTTGGAAAGACAGGCCTGGCTGCTGCCAGGTTCTTCCTGCTGCGGGGTGTCAGGGTGTCCGTGTCTGAGTCATCGCCGGCAAGTTCCCTCTCTCCTGAAACGTTGACCTGGCTCAAGGATAACAATATTCACTGTGAAACGGGTGGACACTCAATCAGACTCTTCACTGCTGTTGACCTCGTATTTGTCAGCCCGGGAATTCCCCTCACCATGGAACCACTCGTTACAGCCAGGCACCGGGGGATCCCCATCATTGGGGAAATGGCAATAGCCGCCCATTTTATCCGCACGCCTGTTGTTGGGGTTACGGGAACCAACGGCAAGACAACCGTGACGACCCTGCTGGGGGATATCTTCCGGACAGGTTCCAGGAAGGTATTTGTGGGCGGCAATATCGGTACCCCTATCTTCGAATATTTATGCGGACCCCAGGATGCTGATGTTGTTGTGGCAGAAATCAGCAGCTTTCAGCTGGATACCGGGGGCGATGAAAACGGCCTGCCATTCAGGACTGCCATTCTGCTTAATATTACTCCGGACCACCTGGAACGATACAGTTCCTTTTCAGCTTACGTGGATTCAAAATTCAAGATTTTTGCTGCCCAGTGTCAGGAGGACTTCGCAATCCTCAATGCTGATGATGCCGAGATCATGAACCGCAAACACCTGTGGCCTGAATGCAGAAGGTTCTTCTTTGGCAAAGAGCTTGGCGATTTCGCAGGCGCTTCAATTCATGATAAAACGATCCGACTAAAAAACAGCAGTTATGCAACACTGCCCGAAAATATGCACGGGGAGGCTTACGACCTCTCCAGAACATCTTTGAACACTGCCCCAAACCTTGAGAATGCTGCCGCGGCAATTCTTGCGGCACGATTGATGGGCTGCCTGCAGCGAGATGTTCAGAAGACCCTTGAAGCTTTCAAACCCCTTGCTCACCGGATGACGAAGGTAGCTGAGATCGGTGGTGTCAGTTATATCGACGATTCAAAAGCAACCAATGTCGGTGCAGTATACAGCGCCCTTGCAGGTATGGAGCAACCTATCATTCTCATTGCCGGAGGAAGAGATAAGGGAAGCGATTACTCAATCCTCTCCGAACTCGTGCACAAAAAAGTTAAGCATATGCTGCTCATTGGTGAGGCCAGGGACAAAATGTCACGCGCCTTTCTGGCTTTCACTAATGTTGATATCTGCGACAGCCTCCAAGAAGCTGTCACCCGCGCATACACTCTTGCTGAGCCGGGCGACGCTGTTCTCCTCTCACCTGCCTGTGCAAGTTTTGACATGTTTTCAAGCTATGCAGAACGTGGAGATGTTTTCCAGAAATTGGTGCTTGCTTTGCGAAACATTTCCGCCGGCAGTGAAGTAAAGGCTGCAATACATTGAGATGAAAGAAGAAAAAAATCAACATATCCGGCTTATCATTACCGGAGGTGGTACAGGTGGCCATCTTTTTCCAGGAATAGCTCTTGCCCAGGCAATGATGCGCGACTTTACCGGCTGTGAGGTCCTCTTTATTGGGACAGAACGAAAAGTCGACCGGACGGCATTGTCTTCTCTGGGGCTTAAAACCATGACTATCAGAAGCCAGGGCCTGAAAGGCAAACGTCTTGCCGCAAAACTCACTGCTCTGCTGCAACTGCCCGCAGGACTTATGGAAGCGGCAAGGATCATAAGAGACTTCAAACCTGATTTAGTTTTTGGCGTTGGCGGCTATGTAACCGGACCGGTGGTTCTTGCAGCGAGACTGCTGGGTGTCACAACCTGCATCCACGAACAAAATTCCATTCCCGGCCTTGCCAATAAGCTGCTGGGTCGCATAGCCAACAGGATCTTTGTATCCCTGCCGGGCAGTGAGAAATATTTTCCCTCAAAGAAAACCATTTTAAGCGGTAATCCGGTTCGCAGTACTATTATCAAAGCAGCCCGGGAGATGATTCCCAGGGATGAACATGACCCCATGACACTGCTGATTTTAGGGGGGAGCCAGGGGGCAAGACGGCTGAACAGCCTCATGCTCGAGGCGGCTGAAAAATGTTTGGTCAAGCTTGCACCGCCACCGCGTATCATACACCAGACAGGAGAGCACGATGCAGAGTTCGTCCGGCAGCGCTATGCCGAACTCGGCCTCAACGCCCGGGTCGAACCATTTTTCACTGATATGGCAGCGATTTATTCCCAGGCAGATCTCGTGGTTTCAAGAGCCGGGGCCACAACCCTTGCCGAGATCACCGTTTTTCACAAGCCCGTGATCCTTATTCCATTTCCATATGCTGCAGACAATCACCAGGAGATCAATGCCCGCTTTCTGGTAGAAGCCGGAGGTGGACTCATGTTCAGACAGGCTGAACTGTCAGGAGAAAAACTTGGCCAGGAGATCAAGCGGATCCTGATTGACGGGAAACTCCGAGAAGCGATGGCACAGAAGTCAGGCCGCGTTAGCCGGCCAGAAGCCACAGAAACTATTATCACAGCCTGCTTGGAATTATTAAAGAACAGAATGACAGATCATGCCGGAAAAATTCTGGCCTTTTAAAAAACGATTCAAACGAAGAAACATTTGACTATGTACAGAAAAGGAAAACATATACACTTTGTGGGTATTGGCGGTATCGGCATGAGCGGCATCGCGGAACTGCTGCTTAATCTCGGTTACAAGATAAGCGGTTCCGACCTGCAGGAATCAGACATAACCCGCCGGCTTGAATCCCTTGGCGGCATAATTCATATCGGTCATGATGGTTCCTGGATCAGCGGCGCAGACGTTGTCGTTACATCTTCTGCTATTCCTGCTGACAACCCTGAAGTTCAGAGTGCTGTAAATTCGTTGATTCCGGTCATTCCCCGGGCTGAAATGCTGGCGGAACTCATGCGTCTCACCAAGTATGGTCTTGCCATAGCGGGAAGTCATGGCAAGACCACGACGACCTCCTTGGTCGCCTGGCTTCTTGCCCAGGCAGGGTTTGACCCAACCGTGGTTATCGGTGGCAAGGTTGACTGTTTGGGGGGGGCCAATGCCAAGCTGGGCGAGGGAGATTTCCTAATAGCCGAGGCAGATGAATCAGACGGCTCATTCCTGAAACTTGCCCCGGTTCTTGAGGTTGTGACCAATATTGATCTTGAACACCTGGACTACTACAAATCCATTGAGGATATTAAGGCGTTATTTCTCCAGTTCATCGACAAGATCCCCTTTTATGGAGCGGTAATCCTCTGCCTGGATGATCCGAACATCGCCTCAATCCTGCCTGAAATAAAGAAAAGATTCCTGACCTACGGCATGACTAGCCAGGCAAATATTTATGCCAGGGGAATTGTTGCCAGGGGTCTTACTACCCGTTTTGAAGTTTGCAGAGAGAGTGAATCTTTAGGAGAGATCTCCCTCTCGCTGGCCGGGGTGCACAATGTTTACAATGCTTTAGCCGCGATCACCGTAGGGCTGGAGTTGGATATCCCGTTTGCTACTATTGCTGCTGCTTTACAAAGCTTTTCGGGGGTGCAGCGAAGGTTGCAAATCAAAGGAGAAATGAAAGATATAACAGTCGTTGATGATTATGGACATCATCCCACTGAGATCCGGGCAACCCTCTCCGCCTTACGTGACGCGTGGCCTGAGCGCAGACTTGTAGTTCTTTTCCAGCCACATCGCTATTCAAGAACCAAGGCGTTGGCAGAAGAATTCTATACAGCTTTTCATGAGGCCGACATTCTTCTGCTGACAGAAATCTACAGCGCAGGTGAAACCCCGATACCCAATGTGACTGCTGAGGCATTATTAAACGGCATCAGGCAGCATGGGCATCGCCACGCTCACTTTGAGCCAACCTTAGACAAGCTCCTTGACAAGACCATGGACATTCTTGCCCCTGGTGACGTGGTCTTGTCACTGGGAGCGGGCAATATCTGGCAGGCCGGTGAACGGTTGCTGAAAATGCTGCAAGAGTAAAACACCAGGTACACAGCACTGAAGAAAATGGCATCTCTTAATTCACATGCAAAGGATCTTTCCCGTTTCTGGAAAGGTAAGATATTCTGGGGTAAACCCATGGCACATTACTCCACCCTCAAGGTAGGAGGTCCTGCCGAAGCCATTATTTCTGTTGCCAATTCAGAGGATCTCCGAATATTGGTGTGCTGGTTGCAGAAAAATGACATCAACTGGTGGATTATAGGCCGGGGCAGCAATATCCTGGTCCCCGATGATGGACTTGCCGGGGTGACCATTATTCTCGAAGGGGATTTCACCGGTATTGAAAAACTTGGTGAACCAACTGTAAAGAATGGTGGGGATAAATGCCTTGTCCGTGCCGGCGGAGGATGCCTGCTGCTCAAGCTTGTAAACTATTGCACCACGCATGGTCTCTCTGGCCTGGAGTTCGCTGTTGGCATTCCGGGGAGTATCGGAGGAGCGGTTGTTATGAATGCCGGGGCCTGGGGATGCGAAATCGGCGATATAACCGTTTCCGTTACTCTCATGGACCGCAGCGGCAACATATTCCAGCAAAAAGGGAAGAGTCTGGGTTTCACATACCGTGGATGGGGCATGGCGCCGAACATCCTTCTGCTCTCAGCAACCCTTGCCTTAATCCCCGGGGATAAGGAGGATATTAAAGCTGCCTGCAAAAGATTTCAGGAGCTACGCAAGAAAAATCAACCCGTAGCCGAATCAAGCGCGGGCTCCTTTTTCAAGAATCCTCCGCAACATTCAGCTGGACGCCTAATTGATGAAGCCGGCCTCAAGGGTTTTTCTGTCGGAGGGGCAAAAATTTCTGAAAAACATGCCAATTTCATTGTTAATACCGGTGACGCAACAGCTGCTGACATTCTGAACCTCATGCGTGTAGTCCAGGAAAGAGTTTTCAAACGCTTTGGCATCAAACTGGAACCCGAAGTTCATATCCTGGGAAGCAAGGGAAAAAACACATGAATATCCAGCATGCCTCCAGCATAGAATTGAAGTCTCTGAAAAAAAGAAGATGGAAGCAGCTCATCTCAGGGTTGCGAAACAAACTCTTTAGGAACACTTTTATATTAGTCGCTCTTCTGCTCTGCACAGCTGTGCTGGCTCAGAAAATGTATAACAGGTTGTGCCATAGCGATTTTTTCCAGATTACGGCCATGAAAATAGATGGCAACAGGATGACGAGTAAAGAGCAGATAGCTGCTTTGAGCAAAATTGATATCCACTCAAATCTCCTGGCAATAAACGTATCCGAGGTTAAATCTCTCCTTGAGAGCCACCCCTGGATTGCCAGGGCAGATATCATACGTGACTGGCCCAACCGGTTGCTGATTTCAGTAAAAGAGAAGAAACCGGTAGCCCTTTTAAGCAGAGATAGCGGCTTGTTCTATCTCGATAACAAGGGATTGATCATTGCAGCTGCAGCCTCCTCCCAGGAACTTGATTTCCCAGTTATAACCGGTCTTGAAAACTTTCCTTTCAATTCTGCCGGCGCAAACCAGGTCACCGAATCCCTGCAGCAGGTCATGGCCCTGCTGAAGTTGGCCGATAGAAACAACACCATCCTCCCTGAGCAGAATATCTCTGAAATCCATATCAACAGAAGCGGCGAACTCGTTCTCTATTTACTTGAAAGAGCATTTCCAATTTACCTGGGAAAGGATGGGGAAATATCAACTACATACTACCGGTTGGTAAAAGTATTGAGGGATCTCTATAAAAGCAAAGAATTTTCGGAAGTTTCCTATATCCGATTCGATTATCAAAAAGATTCTATTCTGGTTGGCAAAGGTGAACCGGACAGACTGCATCGGGGATGACAGAAATGGAAAAAAAGCAGCGGGGAGAACTGATTGTAGGGCTTGATGTCGGCACCACAAAAATCTGTGCTGTCATTGGAGAGGTATTCGAGGACAGGATTGACATTATCGGCATCGGCACCCACCCTTCCATTGGCCTGAAGAAAGGCGTAGTCGTGAACATTGAAAGCACGGTTCATTCCATCCGTATGGCAGTTGACCAGGCCGAGGAAATGGCGGGCTGCGAAATCAACACCGTCTGTGTGGGAATTGCCGGAAGTCACATCAAGGGCTTCAACAGTCCGGGTATTGTCGGCATAAAAAACCGAGAAATCAGACAGGATGACATCGACCGGGTTATCGACGCTGCCCGGGCTGTCAATCTCTCACAGAATCAGCAGATCATCCATGTCCTGCCCCAGGAATTCATGGTGGACGATCATACCGGCATTCAGGATCCCTTAGGCATGACCGGGGTTCGCCTTGTAACCAATGTTCACATTGTAACCGGCGATACTACCTCTATCCATAACCTTGTCATGTGCTGTAACAGGGCCGGCCTTGATGTGGCGGACATTGTCCTGGAATCGCTGGCATCAGCCAACGCTGTTTTATCCCGTGAAGAAATGGACTTGGGAGTCGGCCTGCTGGACATCGGTGGGGGCACTTCTGATTTGGCCATTTTTTCCGGTGGCACAATCAAGCATACCTTTGAGCTTGGGTTGGGGGGCAATAATCTGACCAATGATTTGTCCGTGGGATTACGCACACCTTTTCAGGAAGCGGAACGTTTAAAGAACCTTTACGGCTCAGCCCTGACCTCCATGATAGATGGAGATGATATTATTGAAGTCCCCACTGTCGGGGACAGGAAGCCCCGAAAAGTCAAACAAAGAATCATGGGTGAAATCCTGGAGCCTCGCATCGAGGAGATGCTGATCATCCTCAACCAGGAAATGATCGATTCTTCTTACAAGGACCGACTGAATGCCGGCGTTGTCATCTGCGGGGGGACAGCACTGCTGGAACATATTGTTGATTTAGCGGAACAAATATTTGATCTGCCGGTCAGAATAGGATATCCCCGCGGTATCCACGAAGCACCTGAAAGCGTTAATTCACCGCAACATGCTACCGGTGTTGGACTGGTGGTTTATGCAAGTAAACACGCCTCTGGCAAAAAATGGCGGGTACCCGGCAAAAAGGCAATCGGTGGCGTGGTTGGCTGGATGAAAGGATGGTTCAGCGACAATATGTAAATTATTCGAGAAGCTGAACCGCATTTCGCAAGATAACAAACGGTTGTGAGACGTAAGTATTCATTTAACCAATAGGGATGCAAAAAGGGGGAGACAAAATGGAATTTCGAATGGCAGAGGAATCATTAGCTCGCATCAGAGTCGTCGGTGTCGGTGGTGGTGGCGGCAATGCTGTCAATACCATGGTAGAAAATAAGCTCCGGGGCATAGAATTTATTGCGGCAAATACGGACATGCAGGCCCTGGAGAATTCCAGGGCTGACATCCGCCTTCAGCTCGGCCCGGGAATAACCAAGGGGCTCGGCGCCGGTGCTGACCCTGAGCGGGGCAAAGAGGCAGCATTGGAAAGCCTTGAGGAGATAAGGGACATACTCAAGGGAGCTGACATGGTCTTTATCACGGCAGGTTTGGGGGGAGGCACCGGAACCGGTGGCGCCCCGGTTGTTGCAAAACTGAGCAAGGAGATGGGTGCCCTTACCGTTGCTGTTGTGACCAAACCTTTCTTCTTTGAGGCCAAAGCCAGAATGAAAAAGGCTGATGAAGGCTGGCGAGAGTTGAAAAAACATGTTGATACCATAATCACCATTCCCAATGACCGCCTCCTTACCATCATGCAAAAGGGCAGCAAACTCATGGACATGATGAAAAAGGCTGATGAGGTTCTTTTACAGGCTGTCAAAGGAATTACCGACCTTATTAACCTGCCGGGTCATATGAATGTTGATTTTGCTGACCTTAAAGCCGTCATGAAAGAAGTTGGCCCTGCACTTATGGGTGCTGGTGTAGGTGTTGGTGAAAACCGTGCGATTGAGGCCGCGAAACGCGCCATCGACAACCCACTTCTCCAAGATGTCGGGATTGATGGTGCCAAAGGCGTGCTTATCAACATCTCAGCCTCGGAAGATTCCCTGACCATGAATGAATTCATGGAGGCATCAAGTCTCATTTCACAGAAAGCCCATGAAGATGCAAACATTATTGTAGGGGCGCTTTTTGATGACAGCCTGCAAGATGAGATCCGTGTTACGGTGATTGCAACCGGTGTAAGCGGAATGGAAGAGGCGGAAACGATCAAGAGGCCGATTCAAGCCGTCAGCAATAAAAGTCAGGCAAAAGAAAGAGAAAATGCTGCTTATGACGATGTCAAAATTGCGACAAATGAAACATCTTCAGGCAGACTGAATAAGACTTTCACTCGCCGCAATCCCGGAATGGTAAGGAAGCAGGCCCTGCCCTTCCCTAACACCCTCGATGAGGCTGAACTGGAGACACCGACCTACTTGAGACAGGCTGCCGATTAATTGCTCCAGGATAAACAACTGCTGAGATTATATTGCCTTCTCCCCCAAAATGGTTAATATACTCTCACACATACTGGTAAGTGGCACGGTTTCACCTGCCTCATGTCCTGGAAGGAAAATGGAGGAAATTCCCTTTTCCTGTTACCTCCATAGCTGTTTCAAGAAGAACGGTCTTACCAGAATCTGTTTTCAGTTTGTGCTCACTTTCTCACAGCCAAAGTCAGATACCTATGGGTCGCAAATCAAAACTAACCACCGGCTGCGCCGGTACTCGCGAACTTTTTTCCCATGAAAGTGGCAGTATTAAAAAGAAATGGAAGAACAGAGTTCCCATTGCCCTTATCTACCCGAACCTATATTCCCTTGGCATGTCCAATCTTGGGTTCCAGATTGTTTACCATCTGTTGAACCAGGATGATTCGATTGTCGCCGAAAGAGTTTTTCTCCCGGAGCCGGGCAGCAGACCTTTGTCAGTAGAGTCAAGCAGACCACTATCTGATTTTCCCCTGCTTTTTTTCTCTGTAAGTTTCGAGCAGGATTATCAGCATCTGATTATGCTTCTCGAAATGTCGGGCATCCCTTCTCTAGCTTCCGAAAGAAGCCAAAAATCCAAAAATATCTTGACTAAGGGGCCTGGAGGGTACCCACTTGTTGTTGCAGGCGGTGTCGCCGCATTCATGAATCCTGAACCACTGGCACCTTTTATAGATCTTTTTATTATCGGAGAGGCAGAACCGATATTGCCTCCCGTTGTCTCCCTCCTGATAAATGGTCTTGGCGGCCAGCAACGGAAGGACGAATTACTGGCACATATTGCTGCAGAACACCCCGGCTGTTATGCGCCGGGACTTTATGAGATTAACTATGATACGGATGGGAACTTTCTGGCAATTATCCCCGATAATAAATATCCTGCCCTCCCGAAGAGAATAAAGAAAGTATCGTTAGACTCCCCAGGTAATGCAGCATCTCATTCCAGGATTCTAACACCGTTGACTGAATTTTCAGATCTTTTCATGGTTGAACTGGGCCGTGGTTGCAGTCGTGGCTGCCGATTTTGTGCTGCCGGATTCATCTACCGCCCGCCTCGTCTCTGGGATGCCAAGTCCATAATAAACGCAATTGATGCAAAACCTGATAAATGCTCACGAATAGGCCTTCTCGGTATGGAAATGGCTCGAGCCGAAGATGTTGCAATTGTAGCAGATTATCTGTCGGACAAGTCATGTTCCCTCTCCTTTTCTTCGTTGCGGGCCGATATATTTAACCCGTCGCTGATAGAACTGCTTGGCAGAAGCAAACTGAAAAGTGCTGCCATTGCACCGGATGGCGGTTCTGAACGCTTACGGCGGGTTATCAACAAGGGAATAACAGAAGATGATGTACTGAGCGCAGCCGAGATACTTACGCAAGAGGGGATCAGGAACCTGAAACTTTACTTCATGATCGGTTTGCCGACAGAATCAAAAGCAGACCTGGATGAGATGGTGGATTTGATCCTGAAAGTAAAAAAAACAATGCTGGATATTGGCCGCATAAAGGGGAAGCTCTCCACCTTGACGCTGAGCATAAACTGTTTTATCCCCAAACCATGGACACCATTTCAGTTTCATCCAATGGAAACGATGAAAAACTTGAAGCAAAAATTTAAATTTCTGCGTAAAAAGTTCAGCAATGAACCGAACTTAAAGATCAAGGCGGAAAGCCCGGAAAAGGCTCTTTTCCAGGCTGTTCTCTCCCGTGGTGACCGCAGGGTTGGGTTTGCCCTGTTGCATACGGTCAGAAACAGTTTAACCTGGCACGAGGCATTTGCAAGAGAAAACATCTCGCCAGAATATTATACTGCACGCCAAAGGGAGCTTGACGAACCTTTCCCCTGGGAAATCATTGACCACGGCATCAAGCATGAATATCTTTGGTCTGAATACCAGAAAGCATTGCAAGCTGAAACAACCGTTCGGTGCGATACCTCTCGATGCAAACGCTGCGGAGTCTGTTAAATGTCAAAACCTGGACCAAAATCGACAATCTACTCGCCTAGACCCTTTCGACTGGTGAAGTACTTCTCCTTCACGGGACTTGGACTGGTACTCATCACCACTATGGTCCTTTCCTGGGTCATATCAAATCATGCCAAAAAGGTCATGCTGAAGCGCAGTGAATCTTACTCGCTTCTACTGGCCGAGCATGTCAACAGGCAGGTATTCCTGCAATTTGTATTGCCAACCGCCCTGCGATACGGTGAAATTGCCCTTCGGGATCCCGTTCAGTTCAAACGCCTTGATACGGTTGTCCGCAATACGACCGAGGGCTTGAATGTTGATTCTGTTACTATCTTCGATTCCAAAGAAAATGTCATATCTTACAGCACAATCCCTGATGAGGTGGGAGTAAGGGATATGGGCGGCCCGGAATACGAAAGAGCGCTCAATGGCTTTAACAGTTCCCTTCTCATAGCAAAAGCCTCATTAATGAACCTGCTTCCGGGTTCAGAGCCGATTTCATCCAAACTCATGACCTATATCCCCTTTCGCCGGGAAAACCCTCTCAGTACTGAAAGAACCGGTGATATCATGGGGGTGACAAAGGTCGTCCAGGATCTTTCCGATGACATGGAGGCAGTACTCCGGCTGCAGCTCACTATTATCCTAATCTCAATCCTTATAATGGGTACACTCTTTATTATTCTTACACAAATAGTCACCAAGGCGGACCAGATAAATGAAGCAAGGGCCCAGGAACGTAGACGCTTCGAGGAAAAACTTCATCATGCCGAACGTCTGGCAAGCCTAGGCGAAATGGTAGCCTCGGTGTCGCATGAAATCAAAAATCCTCTGGGAATCATCCGCAGCACGGCCGAGATCCTAAACAAGAGGCTGAAAGACCAGGCGCCTTCCAGCAAACACCTGGCTAAGATTATCGTAACCGAAACCAGCCGACTTGATGATATCGTCCGGGAATTCTTAGATTTTGCCAGACCCCAGGTGCTCCATTTCAGCAAAACATACATCAATGAACTGTTATCAAAGGTAATGGTGTTCATGGAGCCGGAATTTGTCAACAACCGGATAACCCTTGAAACTCATCTTGATCCGGATCTTGAACCCATGGATATCGATCAGAACATGCTCTACAGAGCACTTCTCAACCTTTTTGTTAATGCGGTGCAAGCAATGCCGGATGGCGGCACCCTCACTGTTGCCAGTGCTCTTTCCTCCGAAGGTGACAGGAAAAATATTGTTATCAGGATAACGGATTCAGGAATCGGCATGCCCCGTGAAAAACTAGGCATGATCTTTACACCATTTTATACAGATAAGAACAGAGGTACCGGCCTCGGACTTGCAATCGCAAAAAACATCATTGAAGAACACAATGGAACTATTGCCGTAGACAGCGAACCAGGAAAGGGTACTTCTTTCATCATTACCCTCACCAAGCAGTAGGCCTCGCAATTTTATAGCGGACAGGGTCTGGCTAATTAAGTCATCAGGGCAAGCATTTCACGGACCGCCTGATCCAGGCCAACATAAATTGCCCGCGTCATGATGGCGTGCCCTATACTCAGTTCCTCAATGCTTGCAAGTGAGGCAACACGCGTCGTGTTAACATAATTAAGCCCATGTCCTGCATTCACCCTCAATCCTGCCTCAAAAGCCTTTTCAGCAGCGGCGGCAATCAAGGCAAATTCATGCTCCCTTTCCTCTTCTCTCGAGGCATCACTGTATCTCCCGGTGTGGATCTCTACAAAAGTGGCGCCGATGGTGCCGGCTGCAGCGATCTGTCCGGGATCAGGATCAATGAACAAACTTACGGGAATACCGGCGTCATTCATCTGGCGGATGACATCCTTGAGTTTCTTTTTCTGGCCAATTACGTTAAGACCGCCCTCGGTAGTCAACTCTTTTCTTTTTTCAGGAACCAGGGTCACCATATCAGGCTTCACATCCAGGGCTAATTTGATGATCTCACTGTTTGCGCCCATTTCAAGGTTGAGCTTTGTTTTTACCGTCTGCCGCAGCAATCTGACATCCCTGTCCTGAATATGTCTGCGATCCTCGCGCAAATGCACAACGATGCCTTCCGCGCCTGCGAGTTCGCAGATGCCTGCTGCCAATACAGGGTCCGGTTCTCTGATGCCACGGGCTTCACGTAACGTTGCCACATGATCCACATTCACCGCGAGTCTTATCATTGGCTCACTCCTTTTTGTCTTTAACTGCTGCAACATATCTCTTTCCTTCTTAGTCATTCTTTCCGCCTCAGCGTCGGACTTCTCGTGTTCATAACCTATAAGATGAAGGAAACCATGCACAAGCAGAAGATCTAAACACTGATGTAGGGAGCTCTTCTCTTTTGCTGCCTCCCTTGCAGCAGTATCTATGGAAATGACAATATCACCGAGCAAGTTCCCGGCCATAACCAGATCTTCACCCTCTGTTAGGGAAAAGGCAAGTACGTTTGTTGGACCATCCTTGTGGCGCCAGGTGTTATTCAATTCGCTCATCCGCATATCATCGACAAGCAGGATGCTCAATTCGGACTCAGTTCTCCCTGTCAGAGCCAGGAGAATTTCTGCTGTCTGCCGAATGTGCGATTCATTAACCAGAGGAAGCGCCCGGGGATATTCATTTGCATAAAGAATCGGCATGATAAGTCCTACAATACATCATACAGTCATCGATTGTTTATTCATCAGCCCTGTAAATTTATTTGTTCCCGGATTTCAATCCTCGCGGCCGGGACTTCCTTTCTCCGTGCTTCGGCTCCTTCTTGGCATAAGCCCTGATGATCTGTTGCACCAGTGGATGCCGCACAACATCCACATCGGAGAAATTACAGAAGCCAATTCCCTCAATACTCTTTAAAATACGGGAAGCCTCAACCAGTCCGGACTGTTTTCCTCCCGGAAGATCTATCTGGGTGATGTCTCCTGTTATAACAGCCTTGGAATCAAAACCAAGCCGGGTCAGGAACATTTTCATCTGTTCATGGGAGGTATTCTGGGCCTCATCCAGGATAACAAATGCACTGTTCAAAGTCCGGCCCCGCATAAAGGCAAGGGGGGCTATTTCAACAATCCCTCTTTCAATATATTCTACCACCCGTTCCCGGCCCAGCATATCATTCAAGGCATCATAAAGTGGTCTCAAATATGGATCAACCTTCTGAGCCATGTCTCCTGGGAGGAACCCCAGTTTCTCACCTGCCTCAACAGCTGGCCGGGTCAGAATAATACTCTTGACCTGGCTGGAGGTTAGCGCTGAAATGGCCATTGCAACAGCCAGATAGGTTTTGCCTGTTCCTGCAGGTCCGATGCCGAAAACAATGTCATTATTCCGAATGGCGTCTATGTATTTCTTCTGGTTGACGCTCTTTGGGGATACCACCCGCTGATTGGCGGTAATGTATACCCTGTCAAGAAATATCTCCTTCAGGTTTGCCTTTGAGGAGCGCTCAAGAATGCGCAGCCCATAGGCAACGTCTGAAGGGTAAACAGGGTAACCGGATTTGAGCAGTTCATACAGCTGTTTGAGGGCCAGTGCTGCCACATCGACCTCATGCTGCAAACCCTCCAGCGACAATTCGTTTCCCCTTGCTTTTACAGTAACTCCAACGGTTTTCTCAATGGTAGTAAGATTCTTGTTCAGGTCACCATATAAAAGTCTGGTGAGGTTGTTATCATCAAATGTGAGCTTTACTTCAGCCATATGGTTACGTTTTGCCTTTATTATTTGTTTTGCGCTTCGGCAACTTCTTCATCAATCAGTCTGCTTATGGATTCAAGATCACGGTTTTTGAGCCGCCTGCCATTGACAAAAATGGTTGGCGTACCTGTCACCCCTGCCTTTTTGGCGTCTTCCACATCACGCTCTATCTTCTGGCGTAATGAAGGCCGCATAATATCCAGCGAGAACTTTTCTTGGTCAAGCCCCATATTTCGGGCGATCTCCAGATAGGTCTCACTGGATAAACTGTTCTGATTCAGAAAAAGTTGATCATGGTACTCCCAGAACTTGCCCTGTTCTGCAGCAGCTAAGGCTGCAAGAGCCGCAGGCAACGCCTGTTTATGAAAAGCAAGTGGATAATTTTTAAAAACAACTTTTACACTATTCGGATACTTGTCGAGCACCTGCTCGAAGAGCGGCATAATCTTACCGCAGTAAGGTCATTGAAAATCACTGAAGACAGCAACGACGACCCTTGCATCTGCCGGACCCAGAAAAGGTGAATCATCCACATTGAAATCAATGATGAAACTTATATCCAGTCTCTGCAGGGTCTTGCGTTTGCTGTTGATAAGATGAAGCTGATCGCCCTTGGCTGAAACCGTGATGTTTGTCACAGCAGGGTCAACGGGTATAATGCCAACCAGCTTGTTTTCCGCGGAATAAATAAGAACCCTTGCCCCGTCAGTGAGGAGGAAGGTCAATTGACGTTCCTGTGCCAGAGCAAGATCAATTGGCGTTTCATCAAGTTGAGTGGCATTTGATATCTCCCAGTCAACCTTGGACTGTGCAGCAAACGGCATAAGGTTTGTAAACAAAAGGAGTAGCATTGTTAACGCAATCTTTGGAAATCGTGACATTGGCTTGCACCTCGAATTTTCATGATAAGGGGAAGATCGGTAAAATTTAATCAGTTAACTTCCATGTCAATAATCTGCAATTCATTCCCCTTGGTAATTTTTATTGCGCTAGATTCGCACTCAGGGCAGGAATAAATGAAACGTTCATCAGACTCGAATTGAGAACCGCAATCAGTGCAAAACCCGCCCAGGGGGACAAATTCAATGATCAACTCCGCCTGACTTGCAATAGTTCCAGTTTTTGCCACGTCAAACGCAAATAGAAGGGCATCAGGGAGAACTCCTGCAACCTTTCCGACTTTCAGTCGCACCGACTCTATCGAAACATACCCTTCCTGCCGGCAAAGATCAGAAACTGTCTTAAGCAAACTGATGGCGATGGAGGCCTCATGCATTATCTGTATCAATTCCTAGTTTCTTTAAAACTTCATCAAAGAGCTTTAATGACTCTTCTCCGGCTTCGACATCTACCTTCTGAATAGCAAAACCTGCGTGAACGAGTACAAAATCCCCTATTTCGGCCTCTTCAGGAAGCAGCATAAGATTTACCTGGCGCCTCGCCCCATAGACCTCAATGGTCGCAAGCAGTCCTTCTTTACTGATAATTTTTGATGGAATAGCTACACACATCCCACTTCACCTCTGACCTCTTCAGGCATTTACCAATTTAGATTACCTGCCGAAATATTACTTCCCGCTTGGTTTATATGTAATCAAAAATTTAGACAAGCACAGCAACAGAGTTCTCCAAACATTGAATTAATCCTGCTTTTCAAGCTATATACACAGTACTTATAAGTAACTCATAGGACTTCCGCAAGTGATTAATGTCTGGCTCGGTAAAAGGACGTGCCGGACGTATATTCTCCTGTAAGTCGTTGACATTCTGGAGCTCATATTGTAACCATTCAGTGCGGCGCATATCCAACTAACGCATTAATATTATAAAACCTTTGATTACTCTTTGCTGTTCTCAGCAGTGACAGAATCTTCCTGGAGATGAAAATGCCGGCAATTCTTGTGGTTGATGACGAACTGAGCATGCGAGAGTTTCTTAATATCCTTCTTGAAAAAGAGGGTTATGAAGTCACCACCGCAGCAGATGCCTCCAGCGCAATTGATCTCATCCAAAACCATAACTTTGATCTTGTCATTTCCGATATTAAGATGCCCGGCTTGAGCGGCCTTTCCCTGCTTGAAAAAATCAAGGAAATGAACAATTCCACTCCCGTTATCATGATAACTGCCTATGCCTCACCGGAGAATGCTGTTATTGCCATGAAAAACGGGGCCTTTGATTATATCACAAAGCCGTTCAAGGTTGATGAGATCATTAAAATTATCAAGTCTGCAATTTCTGCAACCTCCCCGACTGGAGCCGACACTATCTCTTCCTCAACCGATTCATTCGAAGGAATTATCGGTAACAGTCAGGAAATGCTCAAGATCTATAACCTTATTTCACGCATTGCCCCGACTCCTGCAAGCATTCTCATTTATGGCGAATCGGGCACAGGCAAGGAGTTGGTCGCCCAGGCTATACATAACCTGAGTAAAGTACATGACAAACTCTTTGTACCCATAACCTGCAGTGCAATCCCCGAAAGTCTTCTGGAAAGTGAACTCTTTGGCCATGTCAAAGGCGCTTTCACAGGTGCAACTTCCAACAAGATAGGGTTGTTTGAACTCGCTGACGGCGGCAGCGTCTTTCTTGACGAGATAGGGGAATTGACCCCTCTTATCCAGACCAAGCTTTTGCGGGTGCTGCAGGAACGCGAACTGAAACGGGTTGGCGGCACAGATACCATCAAAGTAAATGTCAGGATTATAGCTGCTACCAATAAACACCTGGAGGAGGAAATAATCGCGGGCCGTTTTCGTGAGGATTTGTTTTACCGGTTGGCAGTTGTTCCCATCCGGGTGCCGCCCTTACGTGAGAGAAAAGGTGACGTTCCCCTGCTTGTTAATCATTTCCTGAAAAAATATTCTGAAAAAATGGACAAAAGCGTCCAGGAAATCTCATCGTATGCTATGAAAGTTCTCATGGAATATGATTATCCCGGAAATGTTCGTGAACTGGAGAACATTATAGAACGCGGAGTCGCCCTTGAATCTTCAAATATCATTCTTCCAGAAAGCCTAACACTCTCAACCTACAAAAAAGAAGGAAAGCCTGTTGAGGAATCAGACACCTTTATTGCGGTTGATTCAGAAGAGGAATTATACAGTCAGGGCCTTGACAAAGTTATGGCGAGGCTAGAGAAAAAAATGATTGAACACGCTCTCGCCAGGACAGATAACTCGAAGATTAGGGCCGCGGAACTTTTGAAGATAAGTTTCCGTTCTTTGCGATACAAAGTGCAGAAGTATGATATTAAGTAAAACATACCACCTCATCAGAAAGGTTCTCAAAACGTGTTGAGTTCTCTCATAGCAAAACCGGTTGAAAACAAAGATGTTGCTTACTTGTTCAAAAAACAGCTGCTATGGATGCTTTTCCTGCGCGTCGTCATTTTGACCCTTCTTTTAGGAACCAATATTCTTCTACAGTCTGCTGAAAAGCATATTATCATCCCACCCTTTCCTTATGTTGCCGCTTTCATTACCGGCCTCTACCTCTATACCATCTGTGCAGCGCTGATCTTGAAATTCATCAAACGTTACTCCACTTATGCCTATGGACAACTCCTCATAGACGTGTTTCTCATCACCATACTCATCTATTACAGTGGCGGGAGCCAGTCCATTTTCACCATCCTCTATTTTTTCCCGATCATAGCAGGGAGCGTTATCCTTTTTCGCAGAGGTAGCCTGGCTCTGGCAGCCGCAAGCACCCTGGCATATGGTTCTATCCTTTTCCTGGAGTATAGTGGGACTTATCCGGCGTTCTTTACGGATTTCTGGTACAGGCCTCTCCGCGACATTCGCTCAGGCATGAATTTCTTTTCTATTCACGGCCTGACCTTTTTCATAACAGCCATGCTGGGTTCTCTGATTTCAGAACGCATGCGCCGTACCGAGAAAGCTCTTATTACAACAACCTTAAAATATGATCAGCTGTCGGTGTTGTACAAAAAGATCTTTGATGATATTCCTTCCGGCATCATCACAGTGCTCAATCAGAAAAATATCATCTCTTTTAATCCTGCCGCTGAAAAAATCACCGGCTTCAAGCCTAAAGAAATAATTGGTAGCGATATTAATCAGGCATTCCCCAACCTGAAACTTGATTCCGACATGAACCCCCGATCAGAAGTCGAACTGACTCGGAAAGACAAAGAAAATATTCCCATCGGCTACTCTTTTGCAAAACTGAACATTCCGGGCACCAACGATAAATACGAGGTTATAACCCTGCAGGACCTTAGTGAAATCAAGCGCATGGAAAAGCAGGTTCTGCAGGCAGAAAAGCTGGCAACCATAGGAGAAATGGCTGCCGGAATTGCCCATGAGCTGCGCAACCCACTTGCTGCAATATCCGGAGCCGCAGAACTGCTTGATGCTAGTGGCGATATTAAGGCCCATAACCAGGGTCTCATGAAAATAATTACCCGGGAGTGCGACAGGCTGCAAAACAGCATTACAGAATTTCTCTATTTTTCAAAACCGGTCGAACCTGAAAAAGAGTGGGTTCCATTGCTTCCTCTGGTGAATGAGGCCATCCAGATTTTGCAGCATACACAGGACTGGCCGGATGGATGTCAACCACTGGTTGAAATACCGGAGAAAATGGACTGCTGGGCTGATCCCCAACAAATTCGCAAGATACTGCTCAACATCATGCACAACAGTTGCATAGCTCTTAAAAACCTGGTGGGTGAAATTCGGGTCATAGCCCAGGAAAAAATGGATGATTCAGGATCGGAAAGAACGATACTAACCATAATTGATAATGGAAAGGGTATTTCAGATCTTGTCATCGGCAAGATATTTGAGCCGTTCTTTACCACCCGGGAAAATGGAACAGGTCTTGGCCTTTCCATAGTTAAACAGCTTGTCAATGCTCATGAAGGCGGGATCACTATTAAGAGCAATGAGTATAAAGGAACAACTACAGAGATTTGGCTGCCTCTGCCCTGATCACTCCTTTTCCTTGCTCACTTGAGCTCCAAGCGCCTGCAATTTCCCCACCATATCCTCATATCCCCTTTCAAGGTGATATATTCTGGAAATCTCCGTGACCCCCTGTGCAGCCAGGCCAGCCACGACCAGTGAGGCACTGGCTCTAAGGTCTGTAGCCATTACCCTGGCCCCTTTGAGCTGCTCAACCCCTTTGACAATTGCGCTGTTGCCATTGATTTTTATCTCGGCCCCCATACGCTTTAATTCTGCGACATGCATGAACCTGTTTTCAAAAATCGTTTCGGTGATAACGCTCAAACCATTGGCGAGAGACATCAAGGCCATAAGTTGAGCCTGAAGATCGGTGGGAAATCCAGGATATGGCTGGGTTTTTATATCGATACTTTGAACCTTAGAGGATCTGCAAACAAAAATGGAATTCTTCGACTCTCTGATAAAGAGCCCGGCCGCTCTCAGCTTCTCAATTAAGGCAGGCAGATTGGTAGGATCGCAATTTGTGAGTGTTGCCTCTCCCCCGACTGCTCCCACGGCAATGAGATACGTACCGGCCTCGATTCGATCAGGAATCGTGGTAATTTCAGCTGGTCTTAAACTTTTTACTCCGTGGATGGTCAACCGGTCCGTATCCCTACCCTTGATTTCAGCCCCCATTGAAATCAGCATATCTATCAGATTGCCGACCTCGGGCTCACGGGCGGCATTTTTAATCACGGTTGTCCCTTTTGCCATGACTGCCGCCATTAGAATATTTTCCGTTCCTGTCACCGATGGGATGTCAAAATAAATATTGGCACCCTTAAGATGGTTGTCAGAGGAAACGGTTATATACCCCTCTTCCAGGAGAAGCCGGGCGCCCATATTTTTTAAAGCCTGCAGATGGAAATCAATGGGCCGCGCCCCTATGGCACAGCCGCCTGGTAAGGAAACCCTGGCCTTCCCCAGGCGGGCCAGCAAGGGACCAAGCACAAGGATTGAGGCGCGCATGGTTTTTACCAGATCATACGATGCCTCGAAACTATGCAACCCCTCCGTATTGATTGATAAAGTGCTGCCATTTTTATTCCATGCAGCGCCAAGGCTCTCGAGCAGCGACAGAATTGTCCTGGTGTCGCGTAAATCAGGCACATTATGTATCACATGCCGGCCGGGTGTCAGCAGGGTGGCTGCAATCAACGGCAGAGCTGCATTCTTGGCACCACTTATGCGAATCTCACCCTGAAGTTTCCGGGCGCCCTCAATGATCAATTTATCCATAACAGTATTATGTTGTTCCAGCAGACACTCACGAAATACAAAAGGTATCCCGATGTGCCAGAGTTTCTTTTCCTATGCGCCTCATTTCCTCCTGCCCTGAAAAATTCTCGGCAGCCCTGCATAATCATTATGAACTGCGAGGGATTCATAGGCAGCCATTCCCTCAAAAATCGCAGATACGGCCTCTCCCTGGTCCGCCCCTATTTCCATGAAAAACCAGCCTCCGTGCTTAAGTGCATTTGGCATTTCTGCCGAAATTCTCCTGATCTCATCAAGGCCCTGGTGTCCGCCATCAAGTGCCAGCCGGGGTTCAAAATTTACCACTTCAGGCTGGAGAGAATCGACAGCCCTGCCTGCAGGTTTCGTAATGATTTCCTTTGCAACATAAGGCGGGTTGACAACTACCAGATCAAACGCAGCTTTTGCAGATAGTCCTGCCAACCAGTCACTGTTTATAAAATGTATCCTCTCGGCAACTTTATGTTTTTTAGCATTATGCACCGCAACTTGCAATGCCTTGTATGATCGGTCTACTGCTGTTATCCGTGCTGCCTCTACTTCCAGGGCAAATACTATGGCGATAATCCCACTCCCTGTTCCCAAATCAAGAATATTTGCCTTATAAACTGACCCGCCTGCACCCTTAATTACCTGCAAAGCCTTTACAACCAGTAGCTCAGTCTCTGGTCGGGGAATGAGGACATCTTTTGTCACTCTAAAGGACAGGGACCAGAATTCTTTTTCTCCCGTGATGTAAGCTAGTGGCTCCCGAGCCAGCCGTCTTGCAATATGTTCCTCGAATGCTGCGCATTGCTTCGCATGCAGGGCCTGCTCTCCTGCAAGAAGCATAGCTGTCCTATCAATTTCGAGTACATGGGAAAGCAGCAGAGAGACCTCAAGCTCCGGCTCTGGTATGCCAGCCTCTCTGAGGCGTGATACCGTTTTATTAAACAAGGTTTTTATTTGCACGTATTTTTTCAGGATAGCAATATCTGAGCTGTTCAAAAGGTATTAAAAAGCTGAACAGTTCTCATTTTGCAGAAAAGAAGGAGGGGTGCAGCTTGATGCCTTCTAATGAACTTTTTTCAGGGCTTCAGCCTGGTAATGTACAATAAGCGGGTTGATTATTTCATCAATTCTCCCAAGCAGGATCGCCTCAAGCTTGTAAAGGGTGAGATTGATGCGATGGTCAGTTACCCTGCCCTGCGGATAATTATAGGTGCGGATACGTTCACTTCGATCTCCGGTGCCTACCTGGCTCTTTCGGTCTTCGGAAATCTTGTCGTGCTGATCCTGCTGCATCTTATCGAGCAGACGGGCCCGCAACACTTTCAAGCCCTTGGCTTTATTCTTGTGCTGTGATTTCTCATCCTGGCATGAAACAACAAGTCCTGTAGGCAGATGGGTAATGCGAATAGCAGATTCAGTCTTGTTAACGCTTTGGCCTCCAGGTCCTGAAGAGCGGAACACATCGATTCGCAGATCATTGGGATCAATATCGACTTCCACCTCCTCTGCTTCAGGCAGGACGGCCACAGTTACAGCAGATGTATGTATCCGCCCCTGGGCCTCTGTTTCAGGGACCCGCTGCACCCTGTGCACCCCGCTTTCGTACTTTAACCGGCTATACACCTTCTCACCGCTTATCAGGGCTATTATCTCCTTGAACCCACCGATGCCGATGGGATTGCTGCTCATGACCTCAACATTCCATCCCATCTCATCAGCATAGCGGCAGTACATCTTGAAAAGGTTCCCGACAAAAAGTGCTGCCTCGTCTCCTCCGGTGCCGGCCCTAATTTCGAGCAGGATATTCTTTTCATCATTCGGGTCCTTTGGCAGAAGCAGGAATTTTATATTATTCTCAAGAGCAGCGGCTTTTTCCTGCAGCTCATATATATCGTTTCGCACGAGTTCCAACAATTCAGGGTCTTCCTCCTCTTGCAGCATTCTCCTGTTTTCTGCCAGTTCATCATTGACTTTCTGGTATTTCCTGGCAAGCGCTGACAATTTAGTGATCTGTGCATGCTCCTGCGCAATTTTCTTGTATTCGCGCTGATTTGCTATAAGCGCGGCATCCGAAAGTTTATCTTCAAGGTTTTTGAGTTTTACCTCAAGCTCATCTAATTTTGGGAACATATCGGTCCAGCAAAAAGGATTTATGAGAACAGCTGGAATTTTCCAGCAACAAACGAAAACAGGGGACGCTCCATCCTTGGAGGTCCCCTGTAAATAAACAATAAAAAGATGTTAAGCAGAAGTTGAGTTCTTTTTCAGATGATCAGCATACTTTTTCATGAATTTCTCAACTCTACCGGCAGAGTCAACCAGTTTCTGCTTTCCTGTAAAGAAAGGATGACAGGCAGAACAAATCTCTACATTCATCTCAGTGTTCACAGACCCAAGCTCTACTTCATTCCCGCAGGCACACTGGGCGGAAATTTTATGGTATTCGGGGTGGATATCTTTTTTCATGCTTTTTCCTCCATCAGGTGCGCTACAAAACAATACCCTAAAGCTCCGGGTTCGAATATTTCCTTTTACTTGTCTGCTCTTTCTGGACAGTGCATTATAAAATGGATACTTCCATAGCCTTAATGCAACCGTTCAGACGAAAACGGCAAATTATATATGAATTTAATATTATTGCAAGCTGTAATCGCATATTTTGCGACAGCAGTAAAAATAATGCAGCACTGGAATTTACAAAAGGACACTCTAGCTGTTCATAGACTGGAAAAACTCCTCGTTCGTCTTTGTGGCCCTCATCTTGTCAACGAGGAACTCCATGGCATCCCCGGGGTTCAGCGAAGAAAGAAGTTTACGCAGGATCCAAACCCGGTTGAGTTCATCTTCCCCCAGCAACAGGTCTTCTTTCCTGGTACCCGACCTGTTAATATCAATGGCGGGAAAAATCCTGCGATCCGCCATTTTTCGGTCAAGCATAAGTTCCATATTGCCTGTTCCCTTAAATTCCTCGAAAATGACTTCGTCCATCCTGCTGCCTGTCTCTACGAGTGCAGTTGCGATTATGGTCAGGCTGCCCCCTTCCTCTATGTTTCTCGCAGCACCGAAAAATCTCTTGGGCCTATGAAGGGCTGTTGCCTCAACACCACCGGAGAGGATTCTGCCGCTTGCCGGGGTTACGGTATTATATGCCCTGGCCAACCTTGTGATACTGTCGAGCAAAATTACAACATCTTTTTTATGCTCCACCAGTCTTTTGGCCTTCTGAATTACCATCTCCGCCACCTGAATATGACGCTGGGGAGGTTCATCAAAGGTGGAGCTTACCACCTCGGCCTTGACGTTTCTTGACATGTCCGTAACTTCTTCAGGCCGTTCATCTATCAGGAGGACGATTAAAGTTATCTCCTTATGATTCTTTACAATGGAGTTAGCTATTTTCTGCAGTAATACTGTTTTGCCTGTCCTTGGGGGGGCAACAATCAGGCCTCTCTGGCCCTTGCCGATCGGAGAGATAATATTCATTATGCGGGTGGAGAACTCATCCTTTTTTACCTCAAGGTTTATTCTCTCATTTGGATGTAGAGGTGTTAGGTTTGAGAACAGGGTCTTTTCCTTGGCCTTTTCGGGAGCCTCGAAATTGATGGTTTTTACCTTGAGTAGGGCAAAATAACGTTCGCTATCCTTGGGTGAACGGACCAACCCTTCAACGGTATCACCTGTTCGCAGGTTCAACCTGCGGATCTGTGACGGCGAGACATAAATATCATCCGGGCCGGGGAGGTAGTTATAGGCTGGGGCCCTCAGGAAGCCAAAACCGTCTGGCAGAATCTCCAACACCCCCCTGCCCGTAACCATGCCATTCTTCTCGTCTTTTGCCGCCTTGGCCTTTGCCTGGAGAATGGCGAAAATCAGCTCCTGCTTGCGCATGCCGCTGATGCCTTCAACGTTAAAATCCTGGGCCAGTTTAGTCAGTTCGTTAATCTTTTTTTCTTTCAGTTCAGCTAAGTCCATACATCAACTTCCTTGGTTTTTGTTCACGCATTTCCCTGACGGATTGCGCCAACTTGATTGTTAATCCTTAATGAATTGCCAGAGTCCACACTCCCTGGAACCGGGAAGTATTTGCCCGCAACAAGATGCGGGCAAAAACGACTGGCTGACCCAAAATGGCACAGTGCCTCTTTTCTTTGACTGAGTTCTTTTACTTGAATAAAACAATAGGTCGATAATGATTCGTTTAAATCAGTCACAACAATTTCGGCAAAAAAAACAGATAAGAAACTTTATTTAATATGGGAAATATCATGTGACGGTTGACAGATTTAAGAAGGGCGCTTTCTACTATGTTAAGGAGTTATGATCTTTTTCTCTTTTCCAGGGCAACAGCCCATAAAGGCGGGGAAATAATAGAAACTTCAAAAGGTACTCACCATCATATTTTCAACACTTTTTACTGTCAAGCTTTTTTTCTGTCCTTTTTCCATTATTTTTCAACAATTCTGCCAGGTGCTCCACCTGGTTATTGGTATCAGCCAACGGGCCGCTGTTATCAATAACATGATCCGCCCTCATCACCTTTTCAGCTAAAGGCAATTGACTTTCCAGCTCCTTGACCGCTGCAGCTTTTTCGATCCCGTCACGCTCCATCAAGCGGTTCAGACATTTTTCATAATCGGTATAGACAACAACAATTACATCAAAGAGTTTTTCCCACTGAACCTCAAAAAGAAGGGGCACCTCAACGAGAACCCTGGTATTGCCTGCAGACCCGACGATACGATCCATTTGGGCACGTATTCTCCTTTTGACCAGGGGGTGAACTATCGAATTTACCTCCTTACGGAACTTCTCATCCCCGAAAAGATCCTTACGCAGAAGGGGTCTGTTTATCCTCCCATCAGCAGCAAGATAACTCGGGCCGAAAATTCTGGTAAATTCCCTCCAGCCTTCTTCCTGCGGTTCCAGAAGCTGGCGGCAGATCTCGTCGGCATCAATATGGATACAGCCCAGCTGTTGGGCCAGCATTTTGGAGACATTGCTTTTGCCTGATGCAATCCCGCCGGTAAGGCCGATCTTTCTTTTAACGTTCTTTTCCATGTCTCGCACTTTTCGGCTGTAGCGGAGAACTCTATTTTTCTAAAGGCTTACTCAATCTCCGGAGTCTCTCCAGAAGACCTTGCATATCAGGCCACAGGGGGGCAACAAATTCAAGTTGCTGCCCTGTAACTGGGTGCTTAAACGCCAGGCTATAGGCATGCAGGCATTGCCGTTTAATACCAAAATTCTCACTTACTGTCGTTAACTGTTTGCTCCCATACAGACTGTCTCCTGCCACCGGGTACCCCAAATAGGCCATATGAACTCTTATCTGGTGGGTGCGTCCTGTCTCGGGCCTGACTTCCAGGTAGGCCATATTATTGGAGAATTCTTCCAGGGTGCGCCAGCATGTAATCGCATCTTTACCGCCATGCTGGAGAACTGCCATTTTCTTCCGGTTGCTTCGATGCCGTCCTATAGGTTGCGAGATGCAGCTTTCAGAGATTACAGGATGCCCAACAACAATTGCATGGTATACTTTGTTTACTTGCCTGGTCTTGAAAAGTTCCACCAAGGCATGGTGCGATCTGTCACTTTTGGCAATAACCATTACCCCGGATGTATCTTTATCAAGACGGTGAACAATTCCGGGCCGCTCAACACCGCTGATTCCAGACAGGTTGCCACAATGAGCCACGAGGCCATGAACCAAAGTGCCCTTTTGGTGACCAGCGGCCGGGTGTACAACTATACCGGGAGGCTTGGCAATGACCAGAAGATCATCATCCTCATGAAGGATTGCGAAATCTACTTTTTCCGGCCTGATATCGAGTGGTTCGGGTGGAGGGAGTATTGCTTCTATCCTGTCCCCGTCTTTAAGACGGTTGGCAGCCTTGCTTTGAATACCGTTAACTAGGATGAATCCGGCACGAATAAGGCTGGCTAGACGACTCCGACTCAAATCGGGAAACATGTCTACAAGATACTGATCAAGCCTCTGTCCTTCCCTTTCACGTGAAACTACAGACTCAAACAATTCACCCTTCTTCAATTCGCCAACCGATTTACTCAGTCTTTATCATGCTCAACGGAACAAGAAACTTTTGCCTGTTTCCTCACCATGCTGGAAAACATACATTTAAACAACAAAAGAATTTACCTGCAAGAAAGATAATAGACAGCAGATAGGCGCATTCAAGCCTCCACTGTTCATGTTGCCTGCAGGGAAAACCGGTAAATTTTCGTTAGGATTTACTTGGTGGATAATGACAACCCGTTTCTCGATAAACCGATAGTATCCGGCCGGATATTTATTTAGAAAACGGGTTGTCGCTGTGGGTAAAGAAGAAATACTGTATGTCAGTTAGAGGTACGTTTCAAGAGAATATCAGTTCTATCTTCTCTTCCACCTTGCACTCATCAACCTCATTGGCGATTGACAATTCCTTCACCAAAAGACTTTTGGCAGTATCCATCATTTTTCGTTCGCCGTAAGACAGATCCTTGTCTTCCTGCAGCAGATAGAGATCCCTCAAAACCGCTGCAACTTCGAACACAGAACCGGTCTTGATCTTTTCCATATACTCACGATAGCGTCGATTCCAGGTCTGGGTTCCAATCTGGACATCCTTTTCCTGTAAGATATCGAAAACCTCGTTGACCTCTTGAGGGGAAATTATGCTGCGCAGACCGACATTTTTGCTTGTAGCTGTAGGTATCATGATCACCATGTTATTCTTCAGAATCTTCATGACATAAAAAGACTGCTCTCTTTCTCCGATCTTTCTATGCTCAATTGATTCAATCACGCCAACACCATGTGCTGGATAAACTGCCATTTGTCCTACATCAAACACAATTTCTCTCCTTCATTCAAAATTATTATACATTACTCCCGGAACTTCCATTGTTACAAAGTTCACCGGGAAAAACCTGGTGTGTCTTAATTTAAAGATCAAGAAAAATTACTATAACATATTTTTTTATAAAACACAAAGATTGGTTTGCGAGGCGCAAGGACGAAAGGTATTCGTGGATAAACTAATTTGAAAACAATCCGTTACAACTTCTGGTTAACAGTATTCATGGCTGCAGAAATTCCAAACTGCAGCAAAATTTTTATGCCATCGGCCACAGCCGGCATTTTTTGATTCACGACTGCAAGCTCTTCAGGTGCGAAATTGGCCAGGACATACTTATCCGGTGGAACAGGACCCGCAGGGCGGCCGATACCAATCTTCACCCGCGGGAAGTCCGCGGTTCCGAGATGCTCTATAATTGAACGAACCCCCTTATGGCCACCATCACCGCCGCCTGATACCATTTTTATACGGCCAAGCTCAATATCCAGATCATCATGTATAACAATGATTTTGCCCGGGTCAACTTTATAAAAATATGCGGCCTGCGATACAGCGATACCGCTGAGATTCATGTACGTTTCAGGTTTGAGCATTACAACCCGTGTTCCTGAAATAACTGTTTTTGCGGTCAAGGCTTTCCATCTGGACTCAACAAAACCAACACCTGTTTCCCGGGCAAGGTAATCCAGCAGCATAAATCCGACATTATGCCTGGTTCTACTATACTGGGGGCCTGGGTTGCCCAATCCTGCCAGCAAATACATCTCTATTGTGTCCCCTGTTTATTCCATATCTCCTGGAAAACCATGGTCAAACAAAAAGGCCGGGAGAAGTACTTCTATTCCCCGGCCATAAATTTTTTTTAAGTAGTGGAGGTCTGTATCTAACTTCTCACTCCTCGGTTACAGCGGTCGGCTCCTCTGTTTCGGCAGCTTCTTCCATTCCTTCTTCAGCAGCCACCTCCTCTGCAACTTCCTCTTCGGCAGCCTTGGGAGCAACAACGGAAACACAGACCTTGTCGGGTTCTTCTTCCAGGCTTACATTTTCTGGAATTGCCAAATCACCGCATGTAATGCCATGACTCGTCAATTCAAGGGGAGTAACATCCACTGGTATTTCATCAGGAATTGCAAGCGGCATTCCTTTTATCTTTATCGTATGTGCCATGATGTTTAGGATGCCGCCCAGGTCAACACCTTTTGCCGTTCCGGTATAACTAACCGGTACATCCAGGATTATTTCCTTGTCCAGGTCGATCTCGAAAAAATCGACATGCAGAACAGAATCAGTAATCGGGTCCGTCTGGATATCCTTGATAAGCACATGGTGTTTTTTCTTTCCCTTTTCTCCTTCTATGTCGAGGCTGATGACTGCATTGTGGCCATGAAGCCGCAAGAGTGCCTTTGTCAGAACCTTTGCATCCATGGAAAGGGCTACGGGTTCAGATTTTTGCCCATAGAGAATAGCGGGCGCATAGCCACTTTGCCGTAGGCGGTGATTCGCTCCTTTGCCAAAATTCTGCCGTATTGAGGCAGTCATATCCTGCTGTATCATTTCCTGTTTCCTCCTAAAAAGATAATCAGAAAAATGTGATAAAAAGCACTCTCCTGATCCTGAATTATTGAAACAACTCCCTCAAATCCTTTGCATATATTTCTCTATACAATCCTAGACAAATAGTGAACTAACGGAATCTTCCGAATGAATTCTCCGGATCGCCTCACCAAGAAGATGCGACACGGAAAGTACCTTTATCTTGCTGCATTCCCTGGCCTTGCTGTGCAGGGGAATACTATTTGTTATTACGAGCGACTTGATGACTGATGCATTAATTCGTTCAATGGCTGGGCCCGAAAGCACACCGTGGGAGCAGCAGGCATGCACATCAACCGCTCCGAAATCCTTCAGTATTGTGGCAGCATTACAAAGAGTGCCCGCAGTATCAACCATGTCATCAAGCAGCACAGCTGTTTTTCCCTTGACATCGCCAATGACATTCATAGCCTCTGACTCATTGGCCCGTTCACGACGCTTATCTATAATGGCAAGATCCGTTTTCAGGCGTTTGGCAAAAGCACGGGTTCTTTCCACACCACCGGCATCAGGCGAGATCATGACAACGTTTTTGAAATTATCATTTATGTATTTCAGCAGCACTGGTGCAGCATAAAGGTGATCAACAGGTATATTAAAAAAACCCTGGATCTGTCCGGCATGAAGATCCATTGCCAGAACCCTCCGAACACCAACAACCATCAGCATTTCGGCAACGACCTTTGCGGTTATCGGCACCCGCGGCGCTACCTTTCTGTCCTGCCTTGCATAACCGTAATACGGAAGAACAGCGGTAATCCTCCTGGCAGACGCCCGGCGTAGAGCATCAACCATGATAACAAGCTCCATCAGGTGATCGTTCACGGGGGGACAGGTTGGCTGTATGACAAATACATCCGTTCCCCGTACATTCTCCCCAATTTCCACGAAGATCTCGCCATCACTGAATCGTCTCACTTCGACTTTCGATAGTGAGATTTTAAGATAATCGCAGATCTCTTTTGCCAATTCCGGATTGGCATTTCCAGAAAATACCTTGATGATGTTAGGCATGGTCCCTTTATATCTTTTTATTTAATCACTGCTGCCAAATTATTATCACCCCTGCTGTTATGGCAGATTATTTTTCTGGCTGGGGCGGGAGGATTCGAACCTCCGAATGCAGGATCCAAAATCCTGTGTCTTACCGCTTGACGACGCCCCAATGTGCTCAACAAGTAATAATAGCCGTTACAATATCTCCGAGGACCCGGCTCCGGCCCGCAACATATGGAACGATTTTCTCGAAAAAAAATTATTATATATTTTTAGGGAATGACAATCAAGGAATATAAGGCCTTACAAGAAACACTTTTTCCCCATATTTTTTGCCAAGCTGCAGAAAACTGCGCTGAGCATCTTCCTCACTGGGAAACAAACCAAAAACTGTCGGCCCGCTGCCGCTCATGAGCGAAACAACAGCACCACCCTGTTTCAATTCATTCTTAATATCCCCTATTTCCGGAAAGCGGTTTATGGAAACGACTTCGAGATCATTGCCAAGCTCTTCAATTAAACAGGGGCTTACCGCTAGCGGATTCCCCTGTATTTTCCGGACCCGCGCTAAGATATATGGATTGGAGCTGGATGTCAACGGTAAATTCTCATACACCCATTTCGTCGAAAGGCCAAACCCGGGGTTTACAAGCAAAAACCAGAATCCCGCTATGGGCTCAACCCTGTTAAGACAGTCGCCGATACCCGTAGCTATTGCAGCACTGCACTCCTGGATAAAAAATGATACATCAGCACCCAACGACCGTGCTATTTGCTTCAGCCTTTCCTGGTTCAACCCGGCATCCAAAAGGGAGTTCAGTCCTTTTACCACTGCGGCGGCATCGCTGCTGCCGCCGCCAAGACCGGCGGCAACAGGGATATTCTTTTCCAGGACTATCTTTATGCCGGTCTTTTCTCCTGTTGCTGCAAAAAAAGCCTGGGCCGCCTTATAAACCAGGTTTCCATGATCCTCCGGCAGCCCTGTACCCGGACAGGACACGGCAATTGTATTCCCTTCCCTTGATAAATGCAGAATATCGAAGAGTTCAACCTTCTGCATCAGACTGGTAATATCATGATAGCCGTCAGGTCGGCGTTTCATTACCTTCAGGAAAAGATTTATCTTCGCAGGAGCCTTCAGAGTGATGTTCCGGCCCCTTTCTTTATGAATATCAACTTTCACGGACTTGCGAAAAGTCAAACAGTGGAGATCTGGATCTTAAATAGCACGGTTAGATGCCATTGGGGGGTTATCTGTTTGGGACAGCTTTTGCAACATAGCGCATTTTCAGATCATAGAGGATATGCTTCAAAAGGTCCTGTTCCTCAGCGCTTAGGTTGCCCTTGGTTTTTTCCTCCAGCAGCTTAAGGGTGTCAATGGTATGTTTGGCCAGGACCAGGTCCTGGTTTTTCTCACCGGTCACAGGATCGCTGATCTCACCGAGGTGGAAAAGAGTCGAGGTGTTAAGCGACATGATAAATGCTGTGAAGGTGACCTCCGGCATAACACATTTGCCATCCCTTCTTACCTGTCCTTCGGGGCACGGTTTATGCTCTTCTTTCTTCTCCATGCAGCAACCTCAGTTTTTTACAATTTCCAGTTCCACATCCTCTGTCATATATCCCCGTAATGGGGAAGCACCAAAGCCATTGCATCATCAATATGTTCAAGCTGCTGTACTGTTTTCAATAGGTCCTTGTTAACCGTGCTGTCCGTATTGAGCAGAATAACGTTGCGGCCATGCTCCTTTTCTCTTCCTACCGTCATCCTCGAGATATTGACACCATGCTGCCCCAGTGTTGTACCCAGCGCGCCGATGACCCCAGGGACATCCTTATTGTAAACAAAAAGCATGGGGCCGGTGGGAAGTGCTTCCAATCGGAAGGTATTCATTCTTACCAGTCTGGGTTCGTTTTTGCCGAAAACCGTTCCTGCCAGCATATTCTCCCCTTCGGTTGTCTTTACCCGGATTGCAAGAAGACTGGTAAAGTCATCGGAGTGACCGGTCCTTGATTCTACCACCCGTATGCCTCTTTCCTTGGCTATCAGGGGAGCATTAACATAATTTACCGCATCCTGCAGGATCGGCGTGAAAAGCCCCTTGAGAAATGCTACCGTGATTGGACTTGTCGTCAATTCCTCAAAGTCACCGATGTATTCCAGGTTGATCTCTTCAACGCCACCCTTGGCAATCTGCATATGAAAAGAACCCAGCATCTCTGCAAGGGTAAGGTACGGTCCAACCTTGGAGAGTACGTCACTGCTGACAGAAGGTACATTCACCGCATTGCTCACTACCCCGGTTCGCAGATATTCTGCTATCTGCTTGGCAATGGCAATAGCAACATTTTCCTGGGCCTCACTCGTAGAGGCGCCAAGGTGCGGGGTACAGATGAAATTATCCAGCGCCAACAGTGGACAGTTTTCCTTCGTAGTCGGCTCAACCGCAAAAACATCTAAAGCTGCACCGGCAATCTCTCCAGTCCTCAGCGCTTCATACAAAGACTCTTCATCAACCACTCCTCCGCGGGCACAGTCGATGAACATGGCATCCTTCTTCATCATCCTGAACTGCTTAGATGATATAATATGCCTGGTGTCCTTGGTCATGGGAACATGCACCGATATGAAATCCGACCTCTTGCAAACTTCTTCAAGGGTGGTCAGTTCAACGCCGAGTTTCTTCACTAGCTCCTCGGGCATATGTGGGTCATAGGCAATGACCTTCATTTTCAAACCCTGGGCACGCTCTGCCACAATGCTGCCAATGCGTCCTATGCCGACAATACCTAATGTCTTGCCGGTCAACTCGCGGCCCATGAATTTTTTCTTTTCCCATTTCCCGTCCTTCATTGATGAGGTTGCCTGGGGAATATTCCTGGCCATGGAAACCATCATGGCTATGGCGTGCTCGGCAGCAGTCGTGGCATTACCGTCCGGGGCATTCATCACCACAATGCCATGCTTGCTGGCAGCAGCCACGTCAACATTGTCAAGTCCGATGCCAGCCCGGCCAACAACCTTGAGACTTGTCGCAGCCTCGATAATATCTGTTGTAACCTTGGTGGCGCTGCGGATAACCAGTCCTTCATATTCAGGAATCACTTTCTTCAACTCATCCGGCGTCAGACCGGTCTTAATATCTACTACAAGACCGGCATCCATCAGGATTTGCGAACCTACAGGGGCCAAATTGTCACTTATAAGAACTTTCATTATCTCTCCTTTATTCTCCCAGCAACTACACGGCCTGTCTGGGCCGGTCAACTCCAATGCATTATATTCTTTCAGGTCTCATTTCTGAAGACCATTTTATTCTTTCCTGTGTTTTATTTATTGAACCCGTGAAGACTCAGAAGGGTAAAAATCTTATTTCAACAAGTCAAGAAAAAGCTTTAAAAATGATTTTAACAATTATTTCAAATAAATTATGCGTAGTTTCCCCTTTTCTTTTATTTCTTTACATGCCATGAAACCTGAATAGAATAATCGGTTTTTTGAAGTTTATGCCTATTGCTTGTATTATCGAAAAGATTTATATACAGCAACCTTTAAAAAATTAACATGCTCTACAACTGTTCCATGTATATTTTATTCGGAATAATCCCATATAACAGGAGTATATGATGCCAGAGATAAGACTGAGATTCCCACCGAGCCCAACCGGATATCTCCACATTGGTGGGGCCAGGACTGCTATATACAACTGGCTCTATTGCCGAAAGCATAACGGCAAGCTGATTTTACGGATTGAAGACACAGATGTTGAACGTTCAACCAAAGAATCAATTGACGGCATAATTGACGGTCTCACTTGGCTTGGAATTGATTGGGATGAGGGTCCCTACTTTCAGTCTGATCACGTCCGGGAACATATTGAGACAGCCCATAAATTAATAGCAACTGGACATGCCTATAAATGCTTCTGTCCCAAAGAAGAGCTTGATGGGAAACGGCAGGAGGCAATGGCAGCTAAGACAACCTACCAGTATGACCGTACCTGCCTGAACCTGCTCCCGGAGGAAATTGCCCGGAAAGAGGCGCAGTCTATTCCCTATGTCATCCGTTTCAAAGTGCCTGACGGAGATGGATCCGTTGTTTTTGAGGATAAGGTTTATGGACGTATAGAAAAAGCCTACCGGGATATTGAAGACTTTGTCATAGTACGTTCCAACGGCACGCCACTGTACCTTTTAAGTAATGTGGTCGACGACATCCGTGACCGCATTACCCACGTTATCCGTGGACAGGACGGCCTCGGCAATACACCGCGCCAGATTATGATCTATGAAGCCTTAGGCGCTCCTGTGCCTGTTTTTGCCCATATGTCCCTGACGCTGGACCCTCAGAAAGCCAAGATCTCCAAAAGATCTCATGGCGAAGTGGTAACAGTTCAATTCTACAAGGAAAACGGTTTCCTGCCGTGGGCCCTGGTGAATTTTCTCGTGCTTCTTGGCTGGTCACCTGCCAATGACCAGGAAATTTTCAGCAAAGAGGAGCTCATTAACATCTATTCACTGGAAGGTATGACCAAGGCCAACTCCATCTTCAACTACACAAAGGATGATCCCAAGTTCATCACCGACCCCAAAGCCTTGTCCATCAACGCGCATTATCTCCGCACCATGCCCATAGCTGAGCTTGAACCTCTTGTCAGAAAGGAACTTGCGGCAGAAAACCTGTGGGATGACTCCTATACTGCCGAAAAAAAGGAATGGTTCCGGAGCACCATTGATCTTATCCGCAGCAGGTTCCATGTCCTGAAAGATTTTTCAGGTGCGGGCCGGGCCTATTTCAGCAACGACTTTGTCATGGATCCCCAACCGGTGAAAAAGAACCTGGAGAAATATGAACAGATCAGGGAGTGGCTTGGACTTCTGGCTGAACGCTTCGAAGCTTTAGAGAACTTCAACAGGGAAGAAACAGAAAGGGCCACCCGTGAACTTGCTGATGAACTTGATATCAAGGCCGGCATCCTTATTAACGGAACACGGACCGTGGTTACCGGTCAGGCGGCAGGCGCCGGACTATTTGACGTACTCATGGCTGTCGGCAGGGAAAGGGTGATAGCACGGCTGAAAAAATTCAGCCGGCAAAGCCCTGCTCATTAAACTCAGGCGGGTATTCTGCTGCAAGCCTCATATTTTACATCCACAGCCTATATTTTTTCTCTCGTACGATTTATAGTGTATAAGAGAAAAAACAAAAATGAGGTAATACATGTACTGGCTTCTCATCATTCTTTGTGGAGTTGTTCTTGTTTATGCATTTGCAGTTATCAACATGCGGATGACATGCAAAAATCTGTATGGCTGAGGAAAGAAAGACTCCCGGTCCGGGAAGTCCAGTCCCTTTTTTTCTCCCAGAAGAGACAAAAAGCCCGCAAAATCCTAAAGCTGACCGGCTTCTTTAAGAATTGCTTCCGCTTCTTCCCTGTGGTCCTCCCGCACCATCAACCTGGCACCAAATGGCAGAGGTGTCAGGCGATGCGCCTGTTCTCCGTGAAAATAGTGCGCAATGCCAGCCCTTTCCAAGCTTGATTTAATGAGTGCAATCTCGCCTTCGGTAAATACGGTGGCAATGTGAACATATCCCGGCAACTCCACTTTATCGGGAAGAGTTTCAACCAGGTCAATATCGCAATCCGCGCATCTGGAGTAACCGTCTCTGAATTCTGCTAGGCATTGAGGACAGTACACGTTTCCCCCTCATGTATCGTTAAAAAAAATAGTTCTTCAGATACCTTTTTTTTTCTGCGGGCAAGGTTATAATAGTTAATTATAAACACTCTATACAATTTGTGAATTTTGTACCCGAATAACTTTGGAGGATTGCCATGAGACGCCTACTTTTCTTTCTATTGCTGCTGCTTTACTGGAACACCGAAGCTCACAGCGCCATTGTCGGAGAACCTGTCATGTATAGGGCCGGAGATCTTGCCATGCAAGGATACCTTGCCTATGATGACAGTATAAAGGATAAAAGACCCGGAATCCTTGTGGTGCACGAATGGTGGGGGCTTAATGAATATAGCCGTGAAAGGGCAAGAATGCTGGCGCAACTGGGTTACACTGCCCTGGCAGTCGATATGTACGGTGATGGGAAACAGGCGGACCATCCTGATGATGCCGGAAAATTTTCCGCCGCAGTCAGGCAGAATCTGCCGGCAGCGATGCAGCGTTTTGCTGCAGCCATGGAAATTCTTCAAAAACACCCGACAGTTGATCCGGAATATACTGCTGCAATCGGTTATTGTTTCGGCGGTGGGATGGTCCTCGAGATGGCGCGGCAGGGACTTGACCTGGACGCTGTTGTAAGTTTTCACGGTTCTCTGGCAACAGAGCATCCTGCGGCCCCAGGTACTGTAAAGCCCCGTATTCTTGTTTGCAACGGCGCGGATGACAAGTTTATCACACCAGAGCAGATCGAGACCTTTCATCGGGAAATGGAAGCGGCCGGCGTGGATTACAAGTTCATTTCCTATCCCGGTGCCAAGCACAGTTTTACCAACCCCGGTGCTGATATCTATGCCGAAAAATTTAATATGCCTATAGGATACAATAAAGAGGCAGACAGAAGGTCCTGGCAGGATATGCAAGATTTCCTGAAGGACTCCTTTGCAAGATAGCCCGCCTGTTAATGCGTCTTCTTGTGTTTGCCTGGAGTTTCGTCTATTATGCTGGCCTTTTTTGTGAACGGAAGGCAGAACTAATTTACGTCTCCATCTTATAAAAAATTAAAGAAAAACTTTGTATATAAAACAATAATTCTCATATGATCACCCTACTCGATTATGGAGCGGGAAATGTCAGGAGTGTCCGGAACGCCATCAGAAAGCTGGGCTATTCGGTAAAAGATGTCTCTGCTCCGGACGACATTCTCCAGGCTGAAAAACTGATCTTCCCCGGTGTCGGCAGTTTTGGCAGTGCCATACAGCGTTTGGCCGCATACGGTTATCTTGAGCCCTTAATCCGCTATATCAGGGACGGCAGGCCTTACCTGGGCATCTGCCTCGGCCTGCAAACACTTTTCGATGGCAGCGAGGAGTCCTTAGGTGCCAAGGGTCTCGGTATTATCAAGGGAAATGTCAAGCGGTTTGACGAGTCTTTTCTCTCGGTTCCCCAGATAGGCTGGAACGGCATTAACATCTGCAAGCCCTCTTCACTTTTTGCAGGATACTCGCAGGAGAAACTATACTTTGTCCATTCGTATCGGGCTTTACCGAACCCTGAAAACAGGGAATGGATTCTAACGACAACCAATTACGGCGACGAATTCATAAGCGGCATCCAGAAAGGGAGGGTAACCGCCTTCCAGTTCCACCCTGAAAAAAGTGGCGAAGCAGGACTTAACATTCTGAAAAATTTCCTTGCCGGAACCGGCCTTGACGATTCCATGCCGGCAGAGCTGTTAGGAGGTTTCGGGCCAACCAAACTGGCTAAGCGTATAATTGCCTGCCTTGATGTGCGCACCAACGACTGGGGTGACCTTGTTGTTACCAAGGGCGACCAGTATGATGTCCGTGAAAAGGGCGAAGTCCGAAACCTGGGCAAGCCTGTTGATTTGGCCAGGAAATACTTCGAGGAAGGCGCTGATGAGATCACCTTTCTCAATATCACAGGCTTTCGCGACTTTCCCATGAAGGACCAACCCATGCTCGAAGTCTTACGAAAAACTTCGGAAAATGTTTTCGTACCCCTTACCATAGGCGGCGGCATCAGGGAATACACGGACAGTGCAGGAAAATACTACTCAGCGCTTGACGTGGCTTCAGAATATTTCCGCTCCGGGGCGGACAAGATATCCATTGGCAGTGATGCGGTCTATATTGTCGAAGAGTACCTGAAAAGCAGGAAAATGACCGGAACCAGTTCCATTGAACAGATTTCCCGCGTATACGGCAACCAGGCTGTCGTTATTTCCATTGATCCCCGCCGGGTTTATGTCCCTTCACCGGAGGATACGTCCCATAATACCATCAAGACCCAATTCCCCGGCCCCAATGGTGAACAATACTGCTGGTATCAGTGCACCGTAAAAGGTGGAAGAGAGGGTCGGGACATTGATGCATTGCAGTTAGCACAGACATGTGAAAAACTTGGTGCCGGAGAGATATTACTTAACTGTATTGATAAGGACGGCACCAACTCCGGCTTTGACATCGAGCTGATCAACCACATTCGTGACAATGTCACCATCCCGGTGATTGCTTCCAGTGGTGCAGGTAAGGTGGAGCATTTCTCAGAGGTCTTTGAGAAGACCAAGGCTGAAGCCGCTCTGGCGGCTGGCATCTTCCACAGGGAGGAAGTGCCCATTGAGGCGGTGAAGCAGCATATGAGGGAGAGAGGTTTGGAGACGCGATAAATACTGATAGTATCAGTGCACTTAGAAAGGCCCTTTCCGATGACTTGGGAGGGGCCTTTTGTTTGTGTTTATATCTGATGGATATCTTAACAATCCGAGGATCATTCACCAGTCCTGGGGTGTTATTTCTCCTTCTTTTTCCCTTCGACCGGGCAGGGTTCTCCTGTCTTGGCGAAGGCGCTGCAGGCCAGGGTGTCGATGACCAACATCTTTTTATCCTTGCCGAACTCGGCCGTCTTTTCTATATCGTCGATCGGGCAAGGTTCGTTTTCACCGGCAATAGGCGGTGCAGGCCAGTGTCTTTAACTTAGTGGATGATCTCTTTTTTTTTGCCCATTTCGAATCCTCCGCAGTTTGTTGTTCATGTTCCCGATGTCGAGAGATTAGAACCTCTTGAAATCCCCTTTAAACGGACAAGCCCTGCCAGTTGTCTGACAATAAAGCGAAATAGAGGCTTTACACGGCATCGCAGAACATGATATTTTCATCATAAATGAATAATTCTGGCAAAACAAAGAACTACGTTGACTGGAGAGGAATTTTTTTTCCATTCCTGAAGTGGTGGCCAATGGTCAACCAGGAAACCTTCCGGGATGACCTGCTGGCCGGCCTTACCGGGGCAATCGTCGCCCTACCGCAGGGGGTAGCTTTTGCCGTCATCGCCGGGATGCCTCCCGAGTACGGGCTCTATGCCGGGATGGTTCCTGCCGTGGTTGCGGCCCTGTTCGGTTCCTCCTGGCATCTGGTTTCAGGACCAACCACTGCAGCCTCCATCGTTCTTTTTTCGGCACTGAGCAAGTATGCCGAACCGGGGAGCGCTGATTACGTCCAGCTGGCCTTGACCCTTACTATCATGATCGGCCTGATCCAACTGTTGATGGGGCTGGCGCGGCTCGGTTCGATTGTCAATTTCATTTCCCATTCGGTGGTGACCGGCTTCACGGCCGGGGCCGCGATCATCATCGCCGCCACTCAGCTGAAGCATTTTTTCGGGATCAGCGTTCCTCGCGGCGGCCATCTTCATCAGACCCTGACAGGGGTCTTCAGTCAGTGGCACGATTTCAACCCCTACGTGGTCGCGGTCGGCCTGATCACCCTGGTCTCAGGGGTCATTATCAGTCATTTTAGGCCCCGAATGCCCTACATGATCTTTTCAATGTTGATCGGCTGTGTTGCCGCTTACGGATTTTCCAAATTCGGCGGGCGGCAGGCTGCGTCCATTCAGTTCGTCGGGGCTTTACCTGCCTCGCTGCCTCCCCTTTCCGCCCCCAGTTTCACCTTGGAGAATATCCGGATACTAGCGCCGGCCGCCCTGGCCACGACCCTGTTTGTCCTTACCGAGGCGGTATCCATCGCCCGTTCTCTGGCGGTCAAGAGTGGCCAGCACCTTGACGGTAGCCAGGAGTTCATTGGGCAGGGCCTTTCCAACATAGCCGGTAGTTTTTTTTCAGGCTACGTAGCCACCGGCTCATTCAACCGCAGCGGCCTTAATTTCCAGGCGGGGGCCAAGACACCTCTGGCGGCCATTTTCGCCGGTAGTCTCCTGATCGTCGTCGTCTTACTTGTCGCACCGTGGGCCGCCTACCTTCCAAATGCAGCCATGTCCGGCATTCTCTTCTTGGTTGCATGGCGGCTCATTGATTTCCAGCGCATGACGAAGATCCTTAAAACCAGTAGGCAAGAGAGCGTCATCCTGATGACGACCTTTCTGTCGACGCTTTTCCTCGAACTCGAGTTCGCCATCTTTCTGGGCGTCATCCTCTCGCTGATCCTTTACCTGAACCGAACGTCCCATCCCAGGGTCCTGACAAGAGTGCCAGACCCACGGCATCCCATGCGTGCGTTCACCACCGACCCGCAACTGCCAGAATGCCCTCAGCTCAAGATCGTTCGGATCGACGGGTCGCTCTTTTTCGGGGCAATCAGCCATGTCGAGGAGCAGCTGCAGAAAATGGCTGACGCCCGCCCCGAGCAGAAGCATCTGCTTCTGGTCTTTTCCGGGATCAACTTCATCGATATGGCCGGGGCTGATTTTCTGGCTGAACTGGTGGAGAAAAAGAAGAAGGAAGGCGGGCAGATCTACCTGTATGACATCAAGGCCCCGGTCTGTGAAAAGATCCAGCAGGAAGGATACCTGGATCTCATCGGATCCAAGAATATTTTTGAATCCAAGGATGAAGCCCTGGCTGAGATATTCATCCGGTTGGACAGGGAGACCTGTGGCCGCTGCCGGGTCCGGATCTTTCTTGAATGTCTGACCCTGCCGCCTCCGCTCGGGCCCTGATCGCACAAGGTGGGACGCCGGAGAGATATTACTCAACTGTATAGATAAAGACGGTACCAATAGCGGCTTTGACATTGAACTTGTGAAACACATTAGCGAAGGCGTATCCATCCCGGTCATTGCATCCAGCGGTGCCGGAAAGGTGGAACACTTCTCTGAGGTATTTGAAAAGACCGATGTAGAGGCCGCCCTAGCCGCAGGGATATTTCACAGGGAGGAGGTGCCCATTGAGGCGGTTAAGGAACATATGAGGGAGAAAGGAATAGAGACGCGATAGATAGTAAAAATATCAGTGTCCATTGAAAAGGCCCTTTCCGATGACTTGGGAGGGGCCTTTATTTTTGTCCATGTATCCGGTGGCAATAGTAACTTCTTTGGATGGTACTGCTAGTCAAGGTTCATAGCAAACATTAGTGGTTGGCCTTTGTAAGCCACCTCGTATTAATATGTTTTGTTACTCTGGAATTATTTGTTTCTGTCAAAATTAAAAAATTGCTCCTGTTTTTCCCCTATTAGTTTCTATTTTTAAGTTTCGATAACCTATTTATCCAATGTCGGGTAGTCTGTATAACCTTTGGGGCCAGGTGTATAGAAAGTATCCATATCCGGTGCATTCATGATCGCACCTGTTTTCCACCGAGTCAGCAGGTCGGGGTTGGCAAGGAAAGGTCGCCCTACGGCGATAAGATCGCATTTACGCTCAACCAGGTCGCTTTCGGCACGCTCAGCATCGTAACCACCGGAGAGGATCAACGTACGCTTAAATATCTTACGAAATGTTGCTTTCATGGTATCCGGTACCGGTGGCGCGCCCATGGACGAGTGGTCTACGAGGTGAATATAAAGCAGTCCCCGAGCGTTGAGTTGTTGTGCCAGATAGGTGTAATCCGCTTCCATCGCATCGTACAATGGCATATCGTTGAACACTCCGTATGGCGAAAGACGAATGCCAACCATGTCCTTGCCAATGGCAGCAATCACCGCCTCGGCCACCTCTAAAACGAAGCGCGCACGGTTCTCAATTGCACCGCCATAACCATCAATGCGCTGGTTGGTATTTGGACGGATGAACTGTTCGAGCAGATAACCATTCGCGCTGTGTAGTTCGATGCCGTCAAACCCAGCCGTAACAGCATTCTTCGCCGCCTGAACATACTCCGCTATGGTAGTCTTAATATCCTCCTCGAGCATCGCCTCCGGTACGGGATGAGGTTTCATGCCCCCGGCATCCGTGTACATCTCACCCGAGGCCGCAACGGCAGAAGGCGCCAGAATGATTGCTCCCGCGGGCAAGTTTAGCTGATGGGCAATTCGTCCGCAATGCATCAACTGAACGAATATCTTCGCGCCCTTGGCGTGAACCGTATCAGTTATAGCTTTCCATCCTTCAACCTGGGCCGGAGAGAATATTCCAGGTATGCGCGGGTAACCCAAACCATTTGGTGAGGGTGATGTACCTTCGGTTATAATAAGTCCCGCCGAGGAACGCTGTGCATAGTACTCAACCATTAGCGCGTTGGGAATATCGTCGATAGCTCGGCTACGAGTCATCGGTGCCATGACCAGATGGTTCTGTAGTGTCAGAGGACCAAGAACGGTTTTCGAGTATAGAATTGACATGGCTAGTTCTCCATTAAGTGGTTTGCTTGCAGTTAATTTTCAATAGTCACTATTCGTAATTTCCTGCAAAACTGGGCCAGTAAAAATTTACTCTATATGAGGAGCAACTGTTAACTAGTTTCTTATTTCAATAACCATTCACGACTGTAAAGAGATAGCAGCAACTTAAATTTTCTATAACATTTGAAATCACCTCTGCGACAGTATCTGCTCCAATGCCATCTGATTTGGGGTAACAAAAGGTTTAGAAGTTGGAACTTTTGCAAGCCATTCCAAAAAATGTTCTGTCTTCCCATGTGCAGGGAGCATATGAGCCGAAAGAATCCTTTTAGGGGCAAGTTCACGAATTTTCTCCAGTGCTCCATTAAAAACCCTTGGTGCTATCATATGAAGCCAGGGGCTGTCCGCACTGGCCCAGCTGATCATGCCCTGTTCGAGATCAGCCTCTCCAACCTCATCAAAATCTTGTACTGGAGAAGGGATGATTGCGCCAAAACAGTCGGCAGAGAAAAACGTTGCCGATTTACTGTCATATACTCCAATTGTTGTAGGATTATCAAACAGGGGCGGCCTGACGGCGGTAAGTGACCGATCACCTGCACTGATACTATCACCTGGATTTAGCCAATGTACCCGCTGCATGGGAACGGGCCAGGTTGTGCTCATCCTCAGTACTGCCAGTGAGTTCGCTACCAGTTTTGCCTTTGGTGCGGCTTCAAGTACTTTCCGGATGCTTCCTATATGATCCGCGTCATCATGGGTAAGCCAGATCCATCGCAGGTCCATGAGATCAATGACCGACTCCAGAGCCTTCATAAATTCCTCGCTGTCGATCCCCATTCCCGTATCAATAAGGACCGGCTCTTTTGATTTTATCACAAAAGCATTGACCGGGAGGAACCCTGTACCCGGAATGGGGAAATGCGCCGGCAGGACAGTAATGTCTGATATTACCTGATAGGGTTTATTCATGGGAATCTCCTTAAAGATCTATGTTTAAAAGGTGCTGGAACTTAATAAGTAAGAAACTAGAAATGAAAGGATGAATGTCAAGAGACTATAAGCAGAATATTTTTGTCAGGTCAGAAAATTGAGTTAATGGTGTTGCTTCTCAAGCTGACAATTTAAATTCATATTTATTTAGATGAAAAAATAAGAATCATCCAAATCACATATTACTTGCCACTATCTTGAGTTTTGTGAGACTAAATTTCAGTCAACATGTCCAGTGGACATCTTGATAATTTAGGAATGATTCACGACCTTCAATGGATAGCAGCAATCATCAGTCGGTGATACTCTGTATATGAAGTGAAAAACCGCCATAAAACAGGGGGCACTAGATAGGTCTTTTCTACTTGACAATGTTAGACATATCAGAAGTTATCGCAACTCGTATATATTTTTAATCGGAATGTCCCATTTTAAGGTGACATTCCGAAATTTTTGATCCCAAGAGTTTGAAGCAATATTGATTGCTCTCAAAACCTCCAGGAAAGACCGAGAGTAAGGCCATCCTGGGCAACGTCGTAGAGAAAGGAACCATCTTCATAATCCACGTCAAGATAGCGGTATCCAAAGGTTGTGGAAAAGGTTTCTGTCCAGCGGTAGCCAAGGTTTAGGTTGGCATCCCACATGAAGTCAGAGCCGGCACCGAATCCACCGAGAACCAGGAAGCCGCTGACGAAAAACTTGGAATCCCCCAGGGAAGTCAAACCTTTCAGGCCGATGATAGGATCAAACCAGTCTTCGGTGTTGCTGAAGGACCTGGCTGCTGCCAATCCTTCCCTGAGAGACAGTGTCGAGTCAATTGACCAGTAACGGAATCCACCAATAAGATCAAGGAAAGAGCCCTGCTTTTCAGTCAGGCGGTAGAGGCCCGCCACCGAAACAATCCATGACTCTGTTCTGGAGGTCAGTAAGGTAAAGAACGGCCCTGGGGTCGGACCATCCAGTTCTATATCAACGTAAGCAATATCTGCAACCACCCCCAAACGTCCCTTGCGGGCTTCCCCAACCAGGAACAGGGCTCCGTTGATGTTGCCCAGAATATCATCATAAAAATCAATATCAATGTCAGCTGGCGGCAGGGGTGGCAGGGTGGCAACCTTCCCGTTCTGTCCTGCCAGCCAACCATAGGGTGCAAGCTGGAAGTGCCATGTGTCAGTATCATCCGTTGCAGCATGTGCCGGTAGAGAAAATATCAATAGAAGAAACAGGCACCAGAGTATTGATTTCAAAGATTTGGCGTGTGAGAAATTCATGGTTTCACCTTTGAATAGAGTGTTTATCATCTTTACTCGTTTAATTGACAGTCTTTCAGTTGAGTTTATCATCCTTGTAGTATTTGGTTCCTTTCCCAGTAAGTTCTAAAGCCAAGCCGTCGTCAGTCAATTGATAGAGCCAGACGCCGGGGGAAATTGACATGGCCCCGGCAAAAGCTCCTCCCTGGCCGCTCACCTGGGCCGCCGCAGTTCCCTGGCCGCCAAGCTCCCACCCTGAGTTAACGAAGGTGTCCAGATTGCTCTGATTTTCGAAGACCCAGACCAGCCTGAATTTCTTGACTCCCATGCCCAGTCCTGCCTGAATCTCAATCATTTTCATGAAAGTTTCTTTCTTTGTCTTATTGTTCACCGCGACACCTTTGCCTGTGCCTCCGCCGGCAAAAAATATCTTCATCCCGAAGTTGCTGAAAACAGCATAGCCTGCAGCTTTTTCAACAGCTTTTTGGGCTCCCGGCTGTGATTTGTAAAGCCGTTCCAATGTATCGTTTGCCATTTTGCGGATATCAACCTTTTGCTGTGCAAGCTGTTCCTCGCTTGCTGCTCCCCAAGCTGATGTGTTTACCATGAAACCAAGCAGGAGAATGATGGGAAGAGAAGTCGTAAAAAATTTGACTCGATTCATATTATTGCCTCCTTTTAAATTATTTCCGTTTAGATTTTACCGTGGTGTGCAGGCTCCGAATATAACAAAGGCTTCGTTGCCGCCGGAGGCACTCAAAACCAGCCTGCCAGTGTTCTGGGATATGGATATTGACCAGGCAAGGCCGTCCCGGACCCCTTCAAGGCCGTCATCCGCACCCTGCAGAAAGAGTTTGCCGTCCAAAACCTCCATGGTCTTTTACGACGAAGTCATGCGCTATTTTTCCGGCAGTTAATTTTCTGTCCTCTTTTTTTTCTGTTCCTCCCTTTCACGAACCAGTTTGTAGGCAACATAGTACTTATAGATGTTGGCGACATACTGGACAGTCTCGCGCCCGATTATCTTGGCAGCAGCAATCTCGGCATTATAGAACCAGACATTGGGATCGAGTCCCATTTCAGCGGTTTTTTGCCGTATTTTGATGACATTGCCAGGCCCTGCATTATAGGAGGCAAAGGTAAAGAGCAGCTTGTTGCCATCGCTCATTGGTTCATCCCTGTAATACTGATCAAAGAGAAACCGCAGATATTTCACACCGGCATGTATATTGTTCTCCAGTTTTTGGATTTTGGGTATGTTGACATTCGGATCGGCTGCGGTTGAAGGCAGAACCTGCATGATCCCAACCGCACCCGCCTTACTTTTTCTGGAGTGATCCAGTCCCGATTCCTGGTAGGCCTGCGCTGTGATCATCAGATAATCAAAATTATACTCTTCGGCATACTGTTTGATTATCTCCACCGTGTCGTAGTATTTTTTTAGCTCTTTTTCAGAAAGCGCATTCTTGACATACTGTACATCTTTCAGGTATTTCATAAAGAGCATGTTGCCCATGAGGGTGCCCTTCCTGTTCCCCTTGATAAACTCGTTTATAACAGATTTCAGTTTCGGACTGTTCTTGCGGAAGGCCCAGGCAATTTCCCCGCCTTCTCTCACGGCTATATCGGCATGCACCTGGATTTTATCGAAAATCTTCTGCCAGAACTCAGCCTTATGGTGGTCAACGATGATAACCGGTACAAGGCCGGCATTGACCATTTCGAGGAGGTCCTCATCCTCAAGATTCTCATCGGCAATCAGCAATTTTACCGACTTTTTGCTGGTTTTTTTAAAGTTTCTGTTCAATTCGAGCAGGCTTTCATAATAGCTGCTGGATTTACGAACGTAGATTTCTTTGCCGGCAAGATCATCTAAACTGTTGATCGGTGGGCTTCCTGGACCGGTGATCACGACCTCCTTGACACCGGGGAGCAGAGGGTCTGAAAAGTCAACACTTTTTTGGCGCTCGGGGGTAATTGTCAAATTGGCTGCGGCAATATCGCCCCAGCCCTTTAATAAGCCGGGGATCAACTCGTCACGCGCTACAGGGACAAAAACTATTTGTAGCTTCAGGGTTTGCGCCTGTATTTTTTTATTTACAAACTTTTCGAACTCCTTCATAAAGTCATGTGTGATGCCGTGCTGCTTCCCCCGATCAAGGAAAAAATAAGTCTTGCTGTTCACCACTAGAACCCGGATTTCCCGATTTTTGACCATGTCGTCAAAATCATTCCTGATCACTTCCCGGATGGTGTATTTTGGTGCTGCCTTTCCTACAGCTGCGGCTGGGTGAATTGAAAGCCCTGGAAGCAGAGTGGCAGCAAGGAAAAAAAGGGAGATAATAAAAAGACGAGAGAACCAGAGGGAGTGTCTTGTTTGCATATGCCGCACATTTTGGCCAACACATGATTTACAGATACTTCCTGATTCCTTAATCCATTGTCTATAATGCATCTCTTTACCCTTTATTATGGTTTTTTTCATTTTGGCAGGACAAAATTTGCCTGCAACCTGAAGCGAAAACCTTCAGGACCATAGTCAGGGGATTTTGCCCAGTAGCCTATACCGCCCTGCAGACTGACAGGCAGCCTGCCCCATCTGACGAGCTTGGAAATGGCAATATTAAACGGGACGGACCATTTCTCGGTCTCCCAGTTATAGGTGGTCTCGGACTGCAGCGAAAAAGTCCAGGCGCTTGGCCATGTGTAAGCCACGAAAGGCTGCATGAAGGAATTGTTGATGTCCTGGCGGTCACTGTCTCCGGCATAGGACCAGATGTGATTGGCAAGTATTCCCAGCGTCCATGGTCCCTCCATCTTCAGGACAACCACGGCAGGCCCTGCACCCCATTTCTCGCCGCCCAGTAGATCCTTGGTGGCTGTGGGGAAAAGCAGTACCGGTCCTATGCCCCAGATCAATCCAGCGGATGTTGGTTCCTTGGGTGAAAAAAACAGACTCATGTTTATGTCACCAAGGCCGAAATCAGATCCGGTACTCGGAAAAATATCTTCTTGGTAGATCACGGGCATGATCGTCCTGGTTATCAGGTTCCAGTCATCATTCATGCTGAACGGGATCACAGGCTGGATATTCGTCTGCCATTTCCAGCCGTCATCACGGAGCCCGATATCGTAATCAAAGTTCATCTGGACCGGGATCGTGATCAGGTCGGCAATGGGATTTGACAATTGCTGGGCCAAATCAGCATCGCTTTTCTGTTTTGTGCCAGGAACCTCTTCAGCCTGAACCGTTGGGACTATTGCGAAAAGGACAGCTCATAAAAAAAATAATATACCCTTGCATATGTTGTAATTTTGATTCATCAGCAATTCTCCGTTTCAGGTTTCAATAGTTTTCAGCAACTAACAGTCAATTTGCAAATTCTGTTTTAATTATGGCGTATAACAGATCGGCGATTTATAGGCCCCCTCCTGGTGGGTTGGATCCACATCCTTGGGCAGCTCGATCCCGAAGAACATTGAATCATAAGTAGACCAGCGCGGCGTTGGAATTTCCAGCACGCGGACGTAATAGAACGCCTGCTGTTTTGGGTCAAAATCCGGATCCTGCCAATAGGCCAGCATCAGGACCTCACTGATGCTGTTCGTATAGGTAGCCGTTGTGATATCCACCGTATTTGCCGACGGGTTTGTCACACAGCCCCGTGCTGTTAATGCTGCGATTGTCAGAACACATGACGTCATAGAATTTCTCCTGCAAGGCGCCCGAGCTGTTGAGCCATCCCTTGACAATCTGGACGCGATCTAGGTTGGCGCCGTCCACGTCCCGCAGGGCGCGAATCATAAAGGCAGGTGCCTTACCGTCAGGTGCCCTGCGCCGTAGTAATTCACTGCTGCAATTCAATATCTCCGGGCTGCCAGGTCTGGTCGAACCAGGTCTGAAGCGGTCCGTAGAAGCGTAAAATGACAC
>Ga0209742_10000012_pt1 | contig 96867 bp, 102 predicted proteins | sample DeeMarSeWOR38_10_FD_187462 | JGI IMG/M metagenome (GOLD analysis project Ga0209742, IMG submission 187462) | Marine sediment microbial communities from White Oak River estuary, North Carolina - WOR-3-8_10 (SPAdes) (version 2) | ecosystem: Environmental > Aquatic > Marine > Intertidal zone >...
CAGTCAAGGTTCAAATAGCAGTTTTTTACAATAATGAAATAATAATGGCAGGACCGAGACCCTGCCATTATGGGATTATTATATAATTAGATATTACATCGTTTTCAAATGGTTATCTCATAATTAGTTCACTCTGGACTCTCGACAAAAAATTCAAAAAAATCAAAAGACCTCTGATGTGGGGCAGCCCCGTTACAGGAGGCAGAAATTTTCCAATCATTAAATGAACCTGGGGGGCCAACGTTAGCTATAAGTGGCGCGCCAGACGATGATTTGCTACTCACCGATGGACCGATGATGAAGACTTGGTATTGTACAAGTGCAGAAGGAGGGACTCCTGGCCCACCAAGTGCTGTGACAACAAATTGTCCTGCGCAGTCAGCCCCATAGTTTGTGACCGTCACCTGGAATGGTGTTTCGACATTAATTGTTGTATTTCGTTTAATAGGCATCCCGGTATCCAAATTTGTAACCTCTATCCAAATGTTTGGATGGCGAACTACACTTTTGGCTAGAGCCATTGAGGGCAAAAGCGCAACACTGGCTGCTATTAATGACATTAACAATCCTATGACCATGATTGTACAAAACTGCCTAGATGAGCGCCATCTCAAAGCACCCATCAGTCTCATAATCTTGAACTGATTCCTTGTCTTCATGGAATTGCCCTCCTTAGTTAGCTTGTCTTTTTATGCTAGTATATTTAGTAATTTGACAAGGTCAAAACTCAAAGGCTCCCAATAGGAATAAATCCCATGGAAGCCTCATAACAGCAATTTAAGAAAAACCCCTCTCATTGGAGTCTCCTCCATTAGAGGTTTATAATTATGATACCATCATAAATTTATTATAATAATTGTTAAATAAATAAATCAAGTGCCACAATGTGTTAGGAAAATGGATTTGTGGGAATGTAACTATCTTGCCAACATCTTAGGTTTCGTAATTTTTTTTACCATGCAAGATATATACTGGCAATCTCCACTTAAATAAAAAACCCCACCCGGAGGCAGGGTTAAATATATCCAGAAGTTATATAGGTATTTCAAGGATTATTCACTGCTGTAAAGAGATAGCAAACATTTGCAGGTGCTGATACTCTGCATATGATAGAAAGCTTGAATAAAATAGGGGGCATTGGATAGGTCTTTTCTACATGACACTGTTAGGACATATCAACAGAAATTGAAACTAATAGGTCTCTATGAAATTGAGAGTAGTCTACCCGTTTAATTTTAAAAAATCAGGCCACCACTCTATGCTGTTTGAGTTTGCAGACAAAAATTTTTAATTCCCACATAATCGCTTTCGCTTACTCCCCTGGGCTCGCGAAAAGTAAATTCCACCACAGTTTTGTCGATTTCCATTTTTATTCCCAGCTCAGGAAGCAAACAGGATGAGATGATTACGACAAAATCGCTCAAGGAATGATTTTTTGCATTACCGTTTTCGCGGATATTCACCAAACTTGCCAGATTCTCAGTATTCATGCCGTTCTGCTTCAGTGAAATCTTGATTATTTCTTGGTTAATTCTAGTAGCGGCGACGGTAATAAGTTCCTTATTGTCTTGGGTAAGTTTTTGTACCATCCGGCAGATTGCCTTTACCGTTTTTCTCCTATCCGTCAGCAGGGAAAATTCAGTTTGGGGATCCTCCAGTTCAATTACAAAATCGTTGTTTGGATCTTCCATTTGAATCTCGCGTATCAATCTGGTCAGGGGAATAGATTCTATATTAATGACAGTAGCCTTTTTTATATCGGCGAGAGCCAAGTCAAATTGAATCAGTATTTTCTCAATCTCCCGCGCTTCCCTCACGACATTTCTGGTCTTTTCAGCGCACTTTTGACAATTATCACCATGGCCGTTATTGCCATTCCAGGCAATTTTATCAATTCTTCGGCATAATCCGCCCATCGCGGTGATCTTGTTTCGGAAAAGATGCGACAATAGATTGAGCAGATAATCAATAGTTCCAATCTGGGTCTCAATGACTTCTTTGCCGATGATTTCTTTGCCGATTCTGGCCAGAATCTCATACCGCGCTAATTCAATTTTCTCTATTTTATTGCACAGGATAGCTAAAAAGTCTTTTTTTTCTTCATCAATTTTACGAGGATAGATACCATCAACTACTATTACCCAAACCCCTGATCGGGTTTCAACCTTGGTGAAATAGATATCATTGATGTTGGCGTCTCTAATCAGTTCTGCCATATAATTTGTGCGGGGATCAAGCGCAGCATTTTCTATATAGAGATATTCTTTTTCGTCTTCAACTAACTCCCGTAAAGGCCCGGACATTTTTTCACGGTGAAATACCCTTTGCTCCGGGTGTCTTGCCGATATCCCTTCGGCTACCCTTTCGAATGTTGTCTCGTTAATTTTGAAGATAGCCGAGCGGTAATTCTCACTGTCAAAGGCTAACAGAATTGCCAACGGCAATTTTTTGATAATTTCCGCAAAAGAAGAAACTCCCCCTCGCTCTTGGGCATGTTTTATCTCTTGTTCTACCCAGATTATAATTTCCCATTCATGCAGGGCTTCATGGTTGGACATTTTTTTTTCAACATTTAGTGCGACCCTGTCCAACCTCCTCTCCTCAGCCATTAAGGTTTTCTCCTCTGTAGAAATTTATAAAACTAAACTCGCACACAAGCCCACTAGAATTGAATAGTCACTTTTATAAAATGACAGGCAATATCAAGTTAAAGAATAACTCGGTTATATTTCTGGTAGCCCAGCTATCTTCTAAAAGACCTGTGGCTTTCCGTCCCTAACTCACGACAATTTTGGCTTTATCAGTTCTTTAAATGGCTCTCAGCCCGTTATTTACAGTGCAAGTATTAAGCCATTGTTACAAAAAGAAAAACAAACATGCAATTCCTTGGGGTTATTATATGGTCTAGGAAGAACTTAAATCTGACCGGAAGGCTTTTAATTCGCATTTTGTCCCAATCCTATGTGATTGTGACAAAAAATGTCATAGGAAAATGAGAAATTGGAATATATATTGTAACGAAAGAAAAAGCCAAGCTGGCTTGCCAACATCTTGACTTTTCACTCTCTTGAAAAGAGTTAAGATGTATAGCAATAATGTGGAATATTGAAATAAAAAGTCCCGTTTGATGAGACTTAAAGATATGCATAGGAGCCTGACAGGAAGCGCATGTTTTTTTTGTTCCGCTATTAACATCTTCACCTTTGAAGCATATATTTTAATTAAAGGAATAATAAATTGACATAAAAGGGAGAAACATTATGAAAACGCTGACAGTTAAAGACAACATCCACGGAAGACATACAGAAATTAATGCCAAATCTACATACCAAACAGCCTCCGGCGAGTGGATAGCCGAGGTGACCGACAATGAAATGCGCCGCGCATGCTATGAGTTGTATCGCGGCTTGAAAGAATGCAAGCTCGAAGATCTGCGCATAGAAGCGGCTCAAGATGATGACGGTAAAGAATACACCATTGTGACTAATCAACCAGGTGAAGGGCAATGATATACGAAAAAAATCTTCGAATCGTGATGATTGGTATTGCCCCCAATTTTTAGGAAAAAATGAAATTTGGGGGGATGCTCTCTCTTAGATACTCATTGCCCCCGTAAACATCCTTGTTAAATTCTTGCCCTTCATTGTATGTTTCCACTTCACAATAGAAAATTCAGTCCTTACTCAAAAGACTATATGGCTTACCAAAACAGTGACTGTTTGAGCTGATTTTTTGAATTGCCGTGTGGAGTGGCAATCTTAACTACATCATCAATTTCTTCAGTTTCGATTCGTAAAGCCTATAAGTAACATAGAATGCAGGGGTTAATTGGTGAGGTTGATTTCACAGCACTCTGTTACTTGATTAAATTGGCCTTTCAATATTCGTGTAATGATGCTCGGGGTAGTTACATATCACACAAGGTGATGCGGGTTTTTCATCTATCGTGGAAACGCAAATCTCACACACATAATAGTTGGGATTCATTATTTCGATTTTCTTGGCTAACATTCCAAAAAATATTCCGGAATATCGCTTTATATTCCCTATGTTTTCTTCGTGCTGCTGATGTGATTTCCAGGAATACATGCAATTCATAACAGCCTGATCATTTGACTCCGATGACAATCTTTGGATTATTTCAGGATAAAACTTGTTGATTTTTTCTAACTCTTTTTTCGTTGCATTATTAAGATTTTCTTTGGTTTCAGCAATAGAAAGGATGACTTCTATTTCTCCTGGAGTTGAACTAAGCGAAAGCAGAACCTTTTGATAGTTGGTGGCATGAATTTTTTCCGAAACTGATAATGCATGAAAAAGATATGCTATATTCGGGTAATCTTCAGAAAGCGCTTTTTTTAGCAATATGCATTATAATATTTGTTAGCCACCATTTCCACTCGATATGCTTCTTTAAGTATTCCTTGGGTCAGTGGGTATCGACTTTCATCGCCTGGGTTTTCTGACTCTGCAAAACACTTCAGGTTTGCGGCAGGGTAACTGACAGAAAACAGGATAGAAAAACATAATAGTTGTCTTCTCGAAATCATATCCTTTTATAAAAAAGTAGATTCGGGCAATCAATAGTTTTTTGGCAGATTAGCTGCTGCTAAAGCTGATATATAACTGGTATCGCCAGTTTTACCTTTCTGCTAATTTAGTTAGCCCTTCGTGCTCCGCCATCCGACCAGCTGATCGGCCGAAATCCATCCATTACTCTTTCAGTGACCAGTTGATTGCTATTGCTATCCTGCAATTTCGTGAACTATTTATTTAGCCCATATTATAACTAAAAAATATATTTCCTTTTTAGTTTATTAATGCACTACAAAATATCTTGCAATGCCTCTCGCAATATGATAGTTAACTAAAAAATATTTCAGTGAGGTGCAATTATGAAAATCGGTATATTGAATCAGAAAGGTGGTGTCGGGAAAAGTACAATTGCGGTCAACCTTGCTTACGGCCTGGCAACGAATCGCAAAAAAACGCTGCTGGTTGATATTGATCCCCAGGCACACAGCACGGTCATTTTCTGTCCAGACATCCAGAAGGAGAAAACGGTCAGGTCACTGTTTCTGGACAGGTCTCTTAATATCAGGAAATTTCTTTACCCGGCTCGGATCAACGGCGGGACGCTGGACGATCTTATGGTCCTGCCGTCTGATATCCACCTGGCCCCCGCCTCAGAGCAGATCAATACCAGGACTCACCGGGAAAAGCTGCTGCATAACCACCTAGGGAAAATCGAAAACGATTTCGATTACATCCTGATTGACTGTCCGCCCACGCTTGGAGTCATGTCGGTTAACGCGATATTCACTTCCGACCTTATACTGATCCCGACCATTTACGGGCGCTACTCACTGGACGGCATAGCCGACCTTTTTTCCACCATCAGCGAAGTAAAGGAATCGGATACCTATAATTACCGGATTGTGAGGAACAATTTCGATTCCCGCAACAGGGTATCAAATAATTTTATTGATGAGCAGATAGCCCCTCTGCAATCCAGTCTCCTGAACACCATCATCCGCAAGAATGAGGCGATCAACCAGGCACAGATGAACAATGAACCAGTCTTTACCTTTGATCCGAAATCGAACGGGACAAAGGACTTTTATTCCTTAACAGAAGAGATCGTCGGCCATGGCTAAGAAAAAGATCACAGGGAAAAGCAAGCTTGCCACTACCAGCTCCCCTGAAACCTCCTTGGAAAAGCTGAAACTGGTGAATCGTAAAACGAAGTTGATGCCAACAAGCTTTCGCCTGACCCCGGAGGATTCGGACCGGCTCAAGAGCATAACTGCGGCTGTCAACAAATTATCGCCCTACAAAAAAATATCCGAGACTATGGTAGTCAAAGCCCTGCTGTATACTGGCCAGAAAATAAAACCGGAAAGCCTTCTCAAGGCAGTTAAAGAGGTGATTCTGTAGTGCAGAAAACGATAAATAATAAACTAAAAAATGCACTACAAATTTAGCGCACATGAAGACCGGCACCTGGTTATATTTCCGTCTAGTGAAACTACGATATAGGAAACGGGACAGTTGAAAAGTGCAGAATATTTGCCATCATCTTGAATCTGTAAAGAGAAAATACCAGTTATAGTTTCCAGTCGATATATTAAGGGAAACAAAAACTATTCAGGTGGCTTTTAAATCACATTGACGATTCTCAACGGACGAAAAATTCGTCGGGGACACCGCATTTTGGGAGTCATGCCACACGGCGTAGCTTCTTTTTTGTTTTTGCCGCACCAACCCGTGAAATTTTAGGCCAAAAGGCTGCTGAGCTGAGGATACGGTGTAAGTATTCCCGCTTTCTAACACTGAACTAACTTATTCTATTTCCCGGCACCACTGGTATGCATTCTGGAACATCTGCAGCCAGGGGGAACATTCCAGCGTCTTTTTCATCTCTGCGGGCAGCCAGTGGGCCTGCCATTTCAAAAATGAACGTTCAGGGTGTGGCATCATGGCAAGATGTCTTCCATCATTAGAACAGAGGCCGGTTAAGCCCCCGGGCGAACCATTTGGATTTAAAGGATACTTTTCAGTCGGCGCGCCTTCATCGTCTACGAATGCGAGAGCAGCTAAGCCCTCGGTCTTTATCTTTTCATGAATTGCCGCATCCGGAAACTGGAGGCGTCCTTCTCCGTGTGCCACATGAATGCCAAAAGTCAAATTTCCCATGCCCTTGAGCATGATCGCCTTGCTGTTCAGGACCTTGACAGTTGACCAGCGGGACTCGAAACGACCTGACACGTTCTTGACAAACCTCGGCTGGTCGGCAGGTGCAATACCCTGCCAGGGCACCCAGCCGAGAAGGGCGAAAAGCTGGCAGCCGTTGCAGACACCGAGGGAAAATGTATCGGTGCGCGAGTAAAAATCATCAAACATTTTTTGCAGCCGTTCATTAAAAAGAATAGTCGCCGCCCAGCCCTTGGCACTTTCCGGCACATCGGCATAGGAAAACCCTCCCACTGCTGCCAGTCCCCTGAAGCCGTCAAGCCCTATTTTGCCTGTAAGCAGGTCTGTCATGGCAACATCCCATGGCTCAAATCCTGCAGCATAAAACGCCGATGTCATTTCCCTGTCGCTGTTGCTTCCCTCGTCTCTCAGGATGGCCACCTTTGGCTTGTTGGGGCTTTCAAGAACTTCCGCTGGTGTTGCCCTGGGGGTGAAGCCCATGAAATATTGGGGTCCCTGCCGGTCATAATTGTTTTGTTTTTCTTCAAGAGCGCAATCCGGATTCATCTGCAGCCTTTCAAGCTGAAAACCTGTCTCCTCCCAAATCTGCCGAAGTTCCTGCATGCTGCCTGCAAGAACAGGCTCGTTGTTAAATTGTATCTTTATGTGTTTTTCAGAAGTTGTCCTGCCAATAACCGCAAGTGGTATTCCCTTTTCAGTGAACAGCCTTTCAACTTCCTGAACCTTTTCCGGCATACACTCTATAACCAGCCCCAATTCTTCAGAAAAAAGATGCTCGATAGGGGTCCCTCCACCTCTTATGTCAATATCAAGACCACAGTTCCCCCCAAAGGCCATTTCAAGAAGCGTGACGACCAGGCCGCCATCGCTTCTGTCATGCCCGGCGAGAATAAGCTCTTTGGTGATGCACTCCTGCACTGCAATAAACCCTATTTTTACCAGGCCCGGGTTCTCCATATCCGGTGCAGTATCACCTATCTGCTTAAAGGTCTGGGCAAGGGCTGATCCTCCCAGCCGGTTTTGCCCTTGTGCAAGATCCACAAAAAGCAGGATACTTGTTCCACCACTTTTTATATCAGGTGTAACAACCCTGGTGATATCCTTCATGGTTGCATAGGCGGAAACTACCAGTTCTCTTGGTGATTTTACGGTTTCATCACCTACGCGGGTAGCCATGGAAAGGCTGTCTTTGCCGCCGTCAACAGCAATGCCCAAGGATATCATGGCATCACGCATGGCGCAGGCTGCATCATAGAGCGCTGCCCCTTCCCCTGGTAACTTGGGGGCCCACATCCAGTTGGCTGAGCATTTTACTCCTTCCAGGGTATCAATTTGAGCCCATGCCAGGTTGGTCAATGCTTCACCGACAGCCATGCGGGCTCCTGCCCTAGGGTCAACCAGCATTTTTATGGGCTGCTCGCCAATTGCTGTTGCCGCACCGCTCAGTGCAAAATGGCTCTGGGCGATGACAGCGACATCAGCTATCGTTGCCTGCAGGGGCCCGCAGCACTGCTGTTGGGCAATGAGCCCGGTGACGCTCCGGTCAACTTTATTGGTCAGAAATCGCTTAGAGCCCACTGATACTAGCCGCAATACATTGTTCAGGGCAGCGCGCACCGTCAAGTTATCCGGCAGTTCAAGGGAGGGGAGTGGTTGCTTCTTGCGCCTGTCATAAAATGTTTTCTGTGGAATGTTGCCAAGAACTTCGTGCAGCTCAAGATCAACGGGCGTTGTATTGTCCTGTCCATCAAAAACAACAAACCGGCCATCACCGGTCACTGTGCCCAGAACTTCGCAGTTTACCTTTTCTCTTTCACAAATTTCCTTAAATTTACCGATATTCTCCGGACGGATCAGCAGGCCATTCCGCTCTTGATACTCAGCCACATAGATTTCCAGGACCGACATGGTGGGGTCGCCGACCTTGATTTTTCTGATATCAATCCTGCCGCCGGATTTTTCCACCAGCTCTTTCAGGACATTTCCAGGCCCGCCGGCTCCCTGGTCGTGGATAACAGGAATGAGAGATTTTTCACCCATCTCAATACAGGCGCGGATGATACGGTTCATCTTCTGTTCCATTTCCGCATCACCTCGCTGTACTGCATTGAAGTCGAGGTCCTCTACGTTGTCTCCCTGGAGCATACTGGATGCTGCTCCGCCGCCAAAACCCACCCTGTAGGCCGGCCCGCCGATCTGGACAATAAGCATGTCTCTTTCTGCCTCGGCCTTTTCCGTATGTCTGTCATCAATCTGGCCAATGCCTCCAGTAAACATGATAGGTTTCAGAAAGCCCCAGCGTTCTCCGTTAGAAAGACGCATATCAAATGACCTGGTAAACCCCTGGATAACCGGCTCTCCAAATTTATTGCCATAATCAGAGGCTCCGTTGCTGGCTTCAATTTCAATTTCCAACCCGCTGGCAAGGTTTGAGGGACAGGCAAAACCCTTTTCCTCCCAGGGTAAATCATAGCCGGGAATTTGCAGGTTGCCGACACAGTATGCCGCTGTTCCAGCCACCACCAGTCCGCCCCTGCCAGTTCCCTGGATATCCCTGATCCTGCCGCCGGTCCCTGTTTCAGCCCCGGGGAAGGGAGCAACACCTGTTGGGAAGTTATGTGTTTCAGCAGTAAAAATTATATGGTAGGGCAACTTGCGTCTGGTAAAGGGTGAGGGAGCCCCGGGGCTTTCCGGCAGGAGGGTAAAAATATCCCGCCCGCGGATGCCGCTGGAATTGTCCTTAAATGCAATAATACTGTTGGTCGGATTGGCTTCCAGGGTCGAGCGGACAATTTCCATCAATGTTTCGGGTTCTTCCTTGTCGTCGATAACATGTTTGCCGCGAAAAAAACCATGGCGTGAGTGTTCGCTGTTGGCATTGTTTAAATCCATTATTTCAACGATGGTCGGATTGCGGCCATGCTTCACAACAAAGTAGTCATAATAGAAATTTCTATCCCATTCATCCATTGATATGCCCGGGATCTCCTCCAGGGCAGCAGCTCCTTTTTCCATAAGGGGGACTTCAAAGACGCTTTCAGGAGTAATGCCGGTTTCAAATGTGGAAAGAGGTTCGGGATAAAGACATTCGGTCATGCGGTCATGGTGCTCAGCAACAAACTGCCTTCGGTCAATACTGTCTTTAAGCAGGTATCTCCTGGAACGCTCAATGCGGGTAATTTTTTTAAGGCCTGTAGCATGACAGATTGAAACCATATTGGACGACCAGGCAGTCGCAAAATTCAGCCGGGGACCAAGCTCAACAACATTTTTTTCTGCCCCAAGAAAATGAGAACGGAGGCCGACTGTTTCCTTTATAAAGCCGTCTGCAAGAAGAAACCGCAGCCTGGATATTTCCCCGTCAGCCAGGGGTTCTGTTGATTCAATATTAAAGCAGAACTCCATTTCACTGTTTACCTGCCTGTATAAGTGTCTGATATGCATCACGTTCCTCATCTGTTCGTCCTGTGGAAAAAGATCAAAATATAGACGCCATCGGGATGTTATGGTAAGGCCGTTTTAAAAGAACGGCCCTCTGTGTTTGAAGCGTAAAAGATAGCGCGGGACAACAAATAGAACAAGGGTCTTTCAGCAGAAAAACGGCGCTGAAAAAAATTTCTTGCCCGACTCAGCCCGGGCTTTTATTTATGTGAATAAAATCAGCTCGTTAGGGCAAGGGTGAAACCGGCGAAATTGAGCGGTTTACCCGGCAGGGTGCCCGGCTCAGGAATCAATATCCCACGCAGCATGCCCCCTTGCTCCTGGCTGCATTTTAACAAAATTTTTCCTGTATAGCGGAGCTTGATTGGGTTTTTGGGGTTTTGCGGGACCCGCCCGGAATAAAAAATACTTTCTGCGGTTAAGCCCTGATCCTTTCTTCCTCAAGCATGTTATCAATAAAGCGCAGGACAAATTCGCGCTGTGCCGCTGAGGCATAAGCAATACAGGAACAGTGCAGATTCGTCTGGCTGCGGACCAGCATTTCAAAGCACACTGCCTCAGCCTCAAGGACTACGCCAAAGAAGAAGGGGCCGCAATCCTTATGTATACGCTGTTCCTTGCCGAGCAGATCCTGGGGAACCTCTATCCAGTAGACACCATCAACTGAGCCGGGCTTCAAGGTCCTTTTCAGATAGCTCTCAATATTTGCCCTTTCTTCCCTGCTGAGCTCATCGATCCTGTACTGTCGCATAGCCCTTCTCCCTTACAGCCATTCCTTTATAATCCTGCCCAGAATTGGCTCTATAAACTATAGCCGGACAGCATGACCCTCTATTTTCTTGTTTTTCAAGCTTCCTGCCGTATAGGCCCATGGTTATTTTCTGAATCCTGATACGGCGGGCTCTTTCTTGCTCTAAGCATATGGCGGCCTACAGATCAAGAAACGTTTTGTCCCGGTTGAGGATGGTGCATCCTTTCTCTTTGACAACGACCATGTTTTCCAAACGAACCCCGCCCCAACCCTGCAGATAGATACCGGGTTCCACGGTCACAACCATTCCTGCCCGGAGCTTATTGCGCCGCATCCTGTTGAGCGATGGTGCTTCGTGCACTGCAAGACCAACGCCATGGCCGAGTCCATGCCCAAAGTGTTTACCATATCCCGCCCTGGAAATTACCTCCCGGGCAGCCCTGTCCGCCTCCCGGACCAGAATGCCGGCTTTAATGGTTTTAAGGGCTGCGCGCTGGGCCTTGCGGACTAAACGGATAATTTTTATCGTGTTCCTGTCGGGTTTGCCCAAAACAACCGTGCGTGTCATATCAGAACAGTACCCGTCCAACTTCAGCCCCATGTCTATAATTACTGTCTCACCCTCGTTAATCGCCCTCTCTGTTGGAACTGCATGGGGCAGGGCTGCATTCGGGCCGGCAGCTACAATGGTGGGAAATGCCACCGCTTCGGCTCCTTTTTGCATCATGGCTGACTCAATGGCAAGGGCAACTTCCCGTTCTGTTTGGCCTGGTTTTAAATTGGCATATACCTCATGAAAGACCTCCTCATTCAAAAAAACTGCTTGCCGGATCTTTTCTATTTCTTCCGGGGATTTCCTAGTCCGCAGCTTTTCAACCATACCGGTTACCGGTATCATTTCAGTCCCCAGCTTTTGCCCCAAATCAATGAGTTTCATTGCTGCATGATGCAGCAGGTAATGGCTTTCAAAAGCCAGCCTACGAAAACCGAGCCGCCGTAAAATCCTGTTCAATGCCCGCAGCAGGCTGGACTGCAAGAGCACCACCTCAAAGTCGGCGGCCTCCTTCTCGGCCTGGAGCTGATAACGGGAATCGGTTAACAAAAAAGGAGTGCCGCGCCCGGGAACCAGCAAGATCCCTGAACTTTCCGCAATGGAAAGGTCGGTGGCTGTATACCCGCTGAGATAACGCCTGTTTTCAGGCTGCGTAACCAATAGGGCATCAACACCTTTACGCCTTATGACTGCCTGGATTTTATCAAGTGATTTCAAGTCGCAATGAGTTAGGTATTTTTAAACGGGAACAAAGTAGATAAATGCCTTAGCCCCCAGGCGATAGACCCTGGCGTGCAGGTCCCGAATCGCCTCAATTGGATCAACGTTGCCCAGATTAACCCTGTAGCTGAAAGGTTTTTCCAGTTTCACCATCTGGCCGAAACATTTTTTGTCATAGCGTATTTCAGCTCCTTCGTCATACCACTCTGTCAGCCGCTGCTTGATCTTGGGGTAATCTTCCGGTGCGGCCTCTTCTAAATCAAGGTGGATTTCTATTTCCATGTTTCTTGCTGCTCCAGTTCTTTAAAATCGGCACGGAGTAAAATTCTTTTACAAGGTAACGGAAAATCTCTGTGCCACTAATTGTTTATGCTGTTGTAAAACTTTATTGTATTGGCTGTCCAGGTCTGCCTTTACCCGGGACCACTCCTCCTGGAACTTTGGATGCATCCTTGGGTCCACTTTCATGCCCAACCCCTTTTGTCCTGTCTGCTGGGCAAGGGCCTGCTCCATCTGCTGTCTGAAGGCGTTTTCCACCTGCTGGTGCACCTCTTTTTTGTGCTGCCGGTAATGCTCCAAAATTCCATTCATGTCCCTGAACACCGATTCCAGGTCGCCGCTTCCCCTTGCAAGCTCCAGGAGACCCTGCATCGCCTTTTCAGCTCTTTGCTTGTCATCATCTCTTGGCAGGGTGATATTTCTTAATAATACCTGGACCAGGCCTTTTTTAACAAGAGCTGGCAGGCCTGTTGCCTCAAGAACCCCGGAAAAATCTATCTCCTTTCCCTGGAGATAGTCGGCTGCCATACGCATTCCTTCTTTCATGCGTTCTTCAGCCTGGATTTCTTCCTGGCTGGCGCGGCCCATGGAGGCGGCCCTTTCCAGTACTTTTTCAAGTGTGCTTTTTATCTCTGCCATAATGGAAGACCTCCTGGAGGAAGCTTTTTGCCAACAGTTTATGTCTTATTTCAATGCTCATTTCTTATAGTGTGACGAGTTTTATACGCTATATTGGGGAAAGAGACAAGAGAGCACACTGAAAATATTTCTTCTCCGGATGCCAGGTTCCATTTACTATCTGCAAGGAATAAAGAAGATTGTTCAGCAGAAATTTTTACCCATCTTCCTTTGGCAGGAAACAGATTTTAAAAAAGAATTTTTTGCAGTACACTAAATCCAGCGCGCCCGTTCTTCAGTCATCAAACTCCACAATATGCGGAGAAAACCCAAGCAATTAATGTCCTATATCTATAACGCAATTGATAAGGTTTGAGGAGAATAAAAACCATGCTTCAGATAATTGTCCTGGCCACAAGAAATGCCGGCAAAGCAAAAGAATTTCAAGAGCTCTTGAAAGATTTTCCTGTGCAGATAAAAAATCTCAATGATTTCGGCCCGATTCCTGAGGTGGAGGAGGATGGGGTAACCTTTGATGACAATGCCTATAAAAAAGCGTCATTTGCAGCCAGGGCCCTTGGTCTGCCGACAATTGCCGATGACTCCGGGCTTGTGGTCGAGGCCCTTGGCGGTGCCCCTGGGGTCAAGTCAGCACGTTATGCCGGGGAGAATGCCTCTGATCAAGAAAACATAAAAAAACTTCTGGGTGAAATGGAGGGGAGAAGTGACAGGCGCGCGGCATTTGAATGTGTTATTTCCATAGCAGTGCCTTCCGGTCCTGCCCTGACATATGAAGGACGCTGCGAAGGCGAAATCACCAGGGAGCCAAAAGGTGTTTCAGGTTTTGGCTATGATCCTGTCTTCTATTGTCCCGAATATGGTAAAACCTTTGCAGAATTAACTGCTGCGGAAAAAAACAAGGTCAGCCACAGGGGAAAGGCGCTGGTTCAAGTGGTGGCGGAATTCGATAAAATTCTTGCATGGCTGGAGGCAAGGCTGGCCGAGTGCAAGCCCCCAAAGCCCGACCACAGGCAGTTTGAACACAACGACTGGTCAAAAGATAAAATGGTCTAATATTGCTCTTCCTTGAGGCTTCGCGCCAGAAGATCCCGGACGGCATCCTGGCATGGTTTCTCCTGATAGAGAACCTGATAAACCTGTTCCAGGATAGGCATTTCCACTCCCACCTTTCTGGCAAGGTGCCAGGCAGAGCGCGTTGTCTTGACCCCCTCTGCAACCATATTCATCTCAGAAAGAATAGTGCTTAATTTTTTGCCCTGGCCGAGTTTTAAGCCGACCATGCGGTTACGGCTCAGGTCGCCTGTGCAGGTAAGGACAAGGTCTCCCAAGCCTCCCAGGCCTGAAAAGGTAAGAGGGTCGGCTCCCATTGATACTCCAAGCCGGGTTATTTCAGCCAATCCTCTCGTTATAAGAGCCGCCCTTGTATTTGTGCCGTATCCGAGCCCGTCACAGATGCCGGCGCCAATGGCAACAATATTTTTTAATGCCCCGCCCAGCTCCAGACCGATAACATCTGTTGCCGCATATACCCGGAAAAGAGGGGTGGAAAGAGCCCGTTGGACATAGACGGCCTCTTCCATGTTCTGCGCAGCAACCGTTACAGCCGTGGGTAATCCTGCGGCAACCTCCCTGGCGAAACTGGGGCCGGACAGCACACCTGTCTTAATGTTTCTCTCTCCTGTGCCTGAGGCAGACGCGAGGACATCTTCCATAACCTGGGTCATGGTAAGCAGAGAGTCATTTTCAATTCCTTTTGACGCGGAAACTACGCAGGCTTCATGTTGCAGATACGGTTCGAGTCCTATAAATACTTCGCGAAAAACATGGGAAGGCACAACCATTAAGATGATTGTATGACCCTCAACCGCTTCCCTGAGATCAGCAACCGGTGTAACCGTATCTGCAAGTGTAAAGCCCGGGAGATAGGCCTTGTTCTGGCGGGTTGCTTTCAGTTCTTGAACGTGTTCTTTACGGTGGGCCCATAGGGATACTGTCTGGCCAAGATCACCAATCGGTTTTGTCAGGGCGGTTCCCCAACTGCCTGCACCTATGACAGCTATCTTTTCAACCGTCATTCAGTAATCTCCCGGCCTTCCTCCTGGTCAAGTTCTTCATCATTTTCCTCCTCATCCGTGGCAACCATATCCATGGCCACCACCTTTTCCCCGGGCTCCAGATTAATAAGTCGAACTCCCTGGGTGTTCCTGCCGATAACGCGAACATTCTGCATGTTGATACGTATAATCTTGCCGCTGCTGGCAATGAGCATGACCTCGTCATCCTCTACAACCTGCATGGCACCGATAATCTTGCCATTGCGCTCACTGGCTTTAATGGCGATAATCCCCTTGCCGCCGCGTCTCTGCAGCCGATATTCATCAACAGAGCTTCGCTTGCCATAGCCGTTTTCCGTCACCGCCAGGATAGAGTAGTTTGTGGCAAGCACCTCCACACCCACCACTCTGTCTCCCCGTCGCAGGGTAATACCTTTAACACCTGCAGCAACACGTCCCATGGGTCGGACATCAGACTCCTCAAAGCGAATCGACATGCCGTTTTCTGAGATAAGAAGAATTTCATTGCTGCCATTGGTGATCACAGCAGAGATGATCTCGTCACCTTCGTTTATGCGCAGGGCGATCTTGCCCTTGCGCAGCGGCCGCCTAAACTCATTGAGGCTGGTTTTTTTAACCCTTCCGAGTTTCGTTACCATGAAAATGTAATGCTCATCTTCGGTATCAAAGGTTGCCACCGGCAGAATAGCTGCCACCTTCTCGCCCTCTGCAAGCTCGAGGAGGTTGACAATGGCCTTGCCGCGCGCCGTTCTTCCGACCATGGGAATTTGATAAACCTTGCGCCAGAAAACCTTTCCCTGGTTGGTAAAAAACAGGAACATATCATGGGTGGAAGCCAGGTAAAGGTCGCTGACAAAGTCCTCCTCAATGGTGGTTATACCGCGCACTCCCTTACCGCCGCGCTTCTGCGCGCGATAGAGGCTCACCGGGTTTCTCTTGATATACCCGGAGTGGGTGACGGTCACCACCATTTCCTCCTCAGGAATAAGGTCCTCGGGTAATATTTCGTCAGGCGCTTCAATTATCTCTGTCCGCCGCTCATCACCATACTGTTCCATAATTTCGACAAATTCGTCCCGGATGATCTTCATAACAAGAGCTTCGTCATGTAAGACCTCTTTATACCAGGCAATTTGCTGAGACAGCTCCTCGAACTCGCTGATTATTTTTTCTCTCTCCAGGCCGGTCAAGCGATGCAGCCGCATATCCAGAATAGACTGGGCCTGAATTTCCGAAAGCTCAAACCGCTCCATCAATCCTGTCTTGGCATCCTTGGGACTCTCAGATGCCTTAATAAGGGCGACCACTTCGTCGAGGTTGCTGATTGCCACTTTCAGGCCTTCAAGGATATGGGCCCTTTCTTCGGCCTTGCGCAGGTCATAAACGGTTCTGCGATAGACAACTGTTCTGCGATGCAGGAGAAAATGCTCCAGGATCTGCTTGAGGTTAAGGATTTCCGGCCTGTTATTGACGATTGACAGGAGAATAATGCCATAGCTTCTCTGCAGGGGTGTCAGCTTGTAAAGCTGATTGAGGACGACTTCGGACATCTCTCCTTTTTTGAGATCAAGAACAACACGCATGCCCTGGCGGTCAGATTCATCTCTGATCTCTGAGATGGCCTCAATTTTTTTCTCCTTGATCAGCATGGCGATTTTTTCCACCAGGGTGGCTTTATTCTGCTGATAGGGGATCTCTGTGATGATGATGGATTCCTTGCCTCCGTCCCGCTCCTCAACATGGGTTTTAGCCCGCAAAATTATGGATCCCCGCCCAGTCTCATAGGCCTCGCGAATCCCTGCCCGGCCGCAGATATAAGCACCTGTTGGAAAATCCGGCCCTGAAATTATCTCTGTCAGTTCATGGGCCGTGATATGGGGGTTATCAATCATGGCAATAAGGCCGTTTATAACCTCTGTAAGGTTATGGGGCGGGATATTGGTAGCCATGCCTACAGCAATACCCGAGGAGCCGTTGATCAGCAGGTTGGGAATTTTTGTAGGAAATACAACCGGTTCAGTAAGGCTGTTGTCATAGTTTGGAACAAAGTCAACGGTTTCCTTGTCAAGATCAGCTATAATTTCCTGATCTATTTTGGTCATTCTGGCCTCGGTGTAACGCATGGCCGCAGGTGAGTCGCCATCAATGGATCCAAAGTTGCCCTGGCCGTCCACCAGGGGGTAGCGCAGAGAAAAAAGCTGCGCCATCCTTACAATGGTATCATAGGCTGCCGTATCTCCATGCGGGTGATATTTACCAATGACATCACCGACAATACGGGCAGATTTAAGGTGGGGCCGATTGTGGAAGTTCCCCAGCTCCCGCATGGCAAAAAGGGCCCTCCGGTGCACGGGCTTCAGTCCATCCCGCACATCTGGTAAAGCCCTGCCGATAATTACGCTCATGGCATAATCGAGGTAGGACTTTTTCAGTTCTTTCTCTATGGAAATCTTGTTGGATTTAGGTATTTCATTATCAATGGTCATCGAACAATAACCCTAATATTATTTATGAAGTTGTAAGGAGTGTGCCATAAGAATTTGGAGACAAGCTTTCATGTTTACACACCCCCATAATATCCTGTTCAGCGCTTTATATATCCAGCTCTTTTACTTCCAGGGCATGGTTCTGAATAAACTCCCTGCGAGGCTCGACCTTTTCACCCATCAGGGTCGTAAAGATGTCATCGGCATTTTCTGCATCCTCAATATTTACCTGGAGCAGGGTTCGTTTGTCCGGATGCATGGTGGTTTCCCACAACTGCTCCGGATTCATTTCCCCCAGACCTTTGTAGCGCTGCAGGGAGCTGCCCTTAAACGACTCGCTTTTCGTTATAGTCAAAAGCTCCTTCCAGTTTGAGGTCCTGATCTGTTTTTTGCCTGTATCAATTACAAAGGTTTTGTCAAGGTATTTGCTGATCTGTGGAAAGAGGCGCAGCGCCGAACGGTACTCAGGGATCAGGGGAATCTGCGGCCCGATGGTCATAATAATGTGGGCTTTGTCCTTCTGGGCTGTGTCAAACTCGTAACAGCTCGGTTTCCATCTGCAGGGGCGGATGTTGCCAAGATTCATGTTCCGGCCTCTTAGTTTATCCTTGAGGCCTGCAACAAAATCCTGTTCAGAGAACTGGTCCGCTGATTGAACCTCGTTTTCCAAAAGAAAATAGACCATGTCCTCCCAAAGGTTCATACGCTCAAGATATTCAACAATCTGTAAGTGGTTGGAAAGCTTCCGCATCAGGCCCACAAGGTTTTTTACCTTTGTGCTTTTGTCCCCTTCTTCAACATGCACTGTCAGTGTGTCCGCTGCCTGCTGGAAAAGGTGTTGGTTCAGGGCCTCTTCGTCGATAAAAAACTGTTCGCTTTTGCCGCGCCCCAATCGATAGAGCGGTGGTTGGCCTATATATACGTACCCGCCATCAATAAGCTCAGGCATCTGTCGGTAAAAAAAAGTCAGGAGAAGGGTGCGTATATGGGCTCCGTCCACATCTGCATCTGTCATGATAATTATTTTGTGGTACCGGAGTTTGGCAATCTCAAAATCTTCGTCGTTGCCAAAGCCTGTGCCCAATGCGGATATAATCTGCTTGATTTCTTCACTGCCCAATATTTTATCCAGGCGGGCTTTTTCAACATTCATGATTTTTCCCCGCAGCGGCAGAATTGCCTGAAAGGCACGATCCCTTCCCTGCTTGGCGCTGCCGCCTGCCGAATCACCCTCAACAAGAAAAATTTCCCGCTCTTCCGGTTTTTTGGACTGGCATTCCGCCAGTTTTCCTGCCATTAAAAGATCAAGGCTCGAGCCTTTCTTCCTGGACAGCTCCTTTGCCCTTCTGGCGGCTTCCCTTGCCCTTGCTGCGTCTACAACCTTGTTCAGGATCTTCTTGGCCTCCTGGGGGTTCTGTTCAAGAAATATGGAGAGTTTTTCGTTGCATACACTCTCAACTATAGACCTGACCTCACTGTTTCCAAGCTTTGTTTTGGTCTGTCCTTCAAATTGGGGGTTGGGCACCCGTACAGATATGACACAGGTAATGCCTTCACGAACATCATCCCCTCCCATTTTTTCCTTCAGACTTTTGGGAACGATATCATCGCTGGCATAGCGGTTAATACACTTTGTGAGGGCTGCTCTAAAACCTGCCACATGGGTGCCGCCTTCCTTGGTATTGATATTGTTGACAAATGAAAAAAGTCTTTCTGAATATCCGTCATAGTACTGAAAGGCCACCTCAACCTGCACCTGGTCTTTTTCGCCAGTCATGATAATGGGGCGCAGGTTTATGACATTTCTTTTCCGGTTCAGGTATTCCACATATTCTTCAATGCCGCCCTTATAGTGAAACTCATCCTCTGCCCCGGACCTTTCATCCTTTAAAAGTATTTTTACATTTTTGTTTAAAAAAGCCAGTTCCCGGAGGCGGTTCTGGATAATTTCATATTTGTACTCTGTGGTTTCGGTGAAAATCTGCGTATCAGGTTTAAATGTTATGGTTGTGCCGGTCAGAAGGCTTTCCCCTATTATACTTAAATCGCTATCTTTTTTCCCACACCTGTAGGTCTGCAAGTATGTTTTTCCATTCCGTTTGATTTCGGCTCGGGTAAATTCACTTAACGCGTTTACGACCGATACACCAACACCATGAAGTCCTCCTGAAACTTTATAGGTAGAGTGATCAAATTTCCCACCAGCATGCAGGGTTGTCATAACAAGTTCCAGGGCAGACATTTTTTCTGTCGGATGCATATCAACAGGAATTCCCCTTCCGTTATCCTCAACAGAAACACTGTTATCCGGGTGTATTGTCACCTTAATATGGGAACAGTATCCGCCAAGGGCCTCATCAATACTGTTGTCAACCACCTCGTACACCAGATGATGCAGGCCTTCCTCAGCGGTGTTGCCTATATACATTGAGGGTCTTTTGCGGACTGCTTCAAGTCCGGCCAAAACCTTTATCTGTTCTGCGCCGTAAGCGTTTTTTTCTTCTGGTTTCTCTGTTTGTTCCATTTTTTTTCCCGTTTAAATTTTAAGCCCCATATAAAATTTCAGCGGAACAACTCTTGATATGGTAGTAATTTTTATCCTTTGCCCCGCTGGTGACTTCTATATTTTTTTTATTATATTTTCATGGGCATAATTATGCTGATAAATCCCTGATCATCATCGCCCTCAATAAGACAAGGGCTCTGGTCCGAATTAACATAAGCCCTTATCATATCACTCCTCATTACCTGGAGTGTGTCTATGAAATAGCGGCAGTTAAATCCCAGTTCCAGTGGTTCACCTTTATAATTTATATCCATTTCATCTTTGGCATTCCCGAAATCCATATTTTGTGATGATAATACAAGCTTGTTTTCATCAACGCTCAGCTGGATTGCATTAAAGGTATCTTCAGTAAAAAGGTTTGTTCTTTTCAAAGATTCAAGAAAACCTATTCTTTCAATTTCTAAAAAATTATTTTTTTCAATAACATTTACAATACTTCTATAGTCAGGAAATTCTCCGTTCATGAGACGGACAATCATCAGAGAATTCTTTGTTTTAACAACAAGTTGTTTTTTATCAGAGCCAATTGAAAAATTTTTCTGCCCCTCACAGGCTTTCTTTATTTCAGAAACCCCTTTTCTGGGTATAAGTGTATTTTTTTCTATAATTATATTATCACTTTCCTTATCTAATTCCTTTTGCATGATAGACAACCGATGTCCGTCGGAAGAAACCATTCTTAAAAAACTTTTTTCCTCTTCATTTTTTTCTTTTTCAAAAAGAATACCGGTCAGGGTGTAGTTGCTTTCTCTTTCCTGGGCTACTGAAAAAATTGTTTTTTCTATAAGTTCCTTAACCAGGTCACAGGGCAGTGCTATAAGTTTTTCCTCATCATATTCCGGAAAATCAGGATATTCTTCGCTCGCTGTTCCTGCCAGGTTGTAAACACTGGTCCCTGCCTTTATTCTGGCCCAGTTTTTATCTCTTTCTTCTATTTTTATACCTTCTGATCCTGATTCTTTTACTATTTCATATAATATTTTAGAGGGTAAGGTGATTGAACCCTGGTTAATTATTTCAGCTGCAACATTCTTTTTTATCCCTACCTCCAGGTCTGTTGCTATAATTTCAATAAAATTATCCTGGGTTTGAATAAGCACATTGGCTAATACCGCCATTGTCCCTTTTTTTCCGGTTATACTTTGCAAGGAGCTAAGGGCTGGTAAAAAATCTTCTTTTGATACATTGATTGATAATGGCATAATTTACGACCTCTCAATATTTTTTTATTATGTATTTAAAAGAATGTTATTATTAGGGATATTAATATGTTAATAAAATATATAATATATTGATTTTTTTTATATTTTTTTTAAGAAAAAAAAATGAAAAGAAGCTGAAAAATGAGGTCTGCTGGTTATTAACATTTTATAAAAAAATTGATAAACAAAAGAATATAAAAGAAACTCGTAAATTTAATTTTTAAAGAAAAAAAAGAACTTAAAAAAATTTAATAAGTATAGTGTAAAAGGAATATAAAAACAATATATTTTAATATTAAAAATAAGTATTTTTTTTCTTTAATTACAAATAGTTAAAACATGTAAAAAATAGTTAAAAATGCAGAGAGAAAACCCCCTTTTAATATTACTGAAAAAGGAAATAAAAAAACTGCTTAAGAAAGGCGTTTTACAAGGAGTTTTTCCCTCTGCCGCAGCTGGTGTCATATACGGTTCAGGAAAAGGAAAAGAAGAAGTCATTGTTCATTATGGCCATGCCACGCTTTATCCGGAAAAAAGAAAAATTTTAAAGAATAATTATTTTGATCTTGCCTCATTAACTAAACCACTAGCCACAACATTAGCAGTCCTCTGCCTCATAAAGGAAAAAAAGATTGATATTGATGAAAAACTGTCATCCTTGGTTGAAAAAAAAATTAAGGGAGAAAAAAGCAAGATAACTACGAGAGACCTGCTAAGCCACAGTTCCGGATTCCCTGCGCACAGGGAGTATTTTACTATTTTAAAGGACATACCCGCAAAAGAAAAAAAAGAATTTGTTGAAAATATCATACTGCAGGAAAAGCTCGAGTATAAAGCGGGAACGATGTCTGTATACAGCGATCTTGGCTTTATACTGCTTGGCAGAATAATTGAAAAAAAAACAGGATGTTCCCTTTCCCATTACGTAGAGGAAAAAGTATTAAGGCCATTTAAATTAGAAAAAAAAATTTTTTACATGCCAATGGGTGATGGGGGGAAAAACCTCAAAAAAACAGATTTTGTTGCCACGGAAAACTGTCCCTGGAGAAAAAAAATACTCTGCGGAGAGGTTCATGATGATAATTGTTATACCATGGACGGGGTAGCAGGACACAGCGGGCTGTTTGGAAATATTGCAGGCGTGACTGCACTTGCAGGACTGCTCCTTGATATATGGAAAGGAAAGGCAGTACACCCGAACATAAATAAAGAGGACCTGCAGGTCTTTCTCGCCAGGCAGAAGCATATACCCGGCAGCAGCTGGGCCCTTGGCTTTGATACACCGGCAAAAAAAGCATCAAGCAGCGGCATCCATTTCTCAAGAGAAAGTGTAGGGCATCTAGGATTTACCGGGACTTCATTTTGGATAGATCCGGAAAAAGAAGTTGTCATCGTTTTGCTCAGTAACCGCGTGCATCCCAGCAGAGAAAATGTCCAAATAAAGAAATTCAGGCCCGATTTCCATGACAGTGTCATGGAAAAATTGTTCCCAGAGAGCAAATAAAAATTTTTTTATGGCAGAGAGTAAAAAATTTGTTTAAATGAATGGACATTCATTAGCTGGGGATGAATTTAAAACGGTGTTTTGGTGGCAGTTACATCAGAATTTCAACAAGAAAAGAAATTCTGTATTATTGTAAACCGGAACACCTGTTGGAGAATGCCATGAAAACGAAAAGGAGTTAAGGGTACTATGGAAGGCAAGGTCAAGTGGTTTAATGACAAAAAAGGATATGGTTTTATTGAAACAGAAAGCGACGGTGATATATTTGTGCACTATTCTGGCATTGAAGATACCGGTGGTTTTCGTTCCCTGCAGGAAGGCGAGAAAGTGGACTTTCAGATAGAACAGACACAAAGAGGACCGCAAGCAGTTCAGGTTAAAAAACAGGCCGATTAAAAGCCTCGCATGACAGCATTGTTTTAAGTAAAAAGCCGGGAGGGATTTAATCACCCTTCACCGGCTTTTTTATCTTGTAAATATGAGCAGGCCGTTAAATATCAGCCAGCTGCCCCTTGCTCATTCTGAATCGTTTTTGGGCCTTTCCTGCCAAAACAAGGTTGTGGGTTATAAGAATGATTGTCACTCCCTTCTCCTTGTTAATTTTTTCAAGCAGATGCATAATTTCAGCCTCTGTCTCCTCATCCAGATCGCCTGTTGGCTCATCAGCAAGGATGATATCCGGGTTGTTTAACAGGGCCCTGGCAATTGCAACTCTTCTTTGCTGACCGCCGGAGAGCTGCGAAGGGTAAGAGTCAAGCTTGTCTCCGATCCCGACCATTTCCATGAGATCCCGGGCGATTTTGTCGTTATCTGTTATCTGACCAGGGGAGAATATTCCTGGCAGCAGGACATTTTCCTTGGCGGTAAGAATGGGCAGCAGGCTTGCAAACTGGAACATAAAGCCGATTCTATTTGCCCGGTATTCAGACAGTTTACTATCGTCAAGAGTGCAGATATCCACACCCTCAAGCAGCACCCTGCCGGCGGTTGGTTTCAGGATGCCGCCTATGATGGAGACCAGGGTGGTTTTGCCTGACCCCGAGTGCCCGACAATGGACAAAAAATCTCCCTTGTTAATGGAGAGTGAGATGTTGTCCACCCCAACCAGTGTTTCATGGTCAACCGTGTAGGTTTTTGTCAGGTTTTCTATGTGGAGAAAAGGCACGTTATTCCTCTTTAATAACCAGCAACGGCTCAAGTTTTTTGATTCTGTTGATGGGCATCATGGCACCGGTTACACAGATGGAGGTCCCAACCAGAAGACCCACCAGGGCGATTACAGTTTGCTGACCGCCCGTAAGGCCGGCAGAGATGTTTTTCAGCAGGCTGAACGATCCTGCCAGCATTATTGAAAGGTACGTACCGGTCAATACACCAATTAAGGAGCCCAAAAGACCCAGTACCAGAACTTCTATAAGATAAAGCCTGACAATGTGGGACTCTTTGGCGCCGAGGGCCCGCATAATTCCGATCTCCTTTGAGCGCTCGTTGGCAATGGCAGAAAAAATAGCCCAGACAAGAAAGGTTGTCAGAACCGAGGCCAGAATCGTAGTCAGCAGGAAGATTTTGTTGATATCGGCCAGGGTGTTGATAAATTTTTCACCCATATTGCTTCGTGCCACAACATCAACTTCGGGGATTTCGCCCTCCAGTACCCTTCCCACGAAATCTGGATCATACCCCTTTTTAAGCTTGGTGAAAATTATGGATATTTGTCCCTTTTTCAGGGGTGATTTACCGCTTTCAATGATGTTTTTCAGGTTTTCTTCGGTCATGAACAGGGCATGATCCAGGCCCGTGCCTGTTTGTTCAAGTACGCCGACAATTTTAAAGCGGTTGTTAAAAATTGTTGCCTCAATATCAAGTAAACCGAGACCAAGGTTTTCACTGGTGCCGGAGCCTGCTATTGCTTCACCAAGCTGCAGGGGGCGGCCGAGAGACTTCTGCAGCCAGGGGTTGATGATAAAGTCTGTCTCAGGGTTGTAGGCAACGATCCTGGTCGGCATGATATCGCAGCAGAGGCCGGAAATTGATGATAGATAGGTATGGTAGGTAAGAGACTCAATACCTTCAATCTTCTTAACCTTTTCAATAATGCTCATAGGCATGTAGAAGGAAGTGTTCTTTGACTCAAGAAGAAACTCCTCGGCAAAGCCACGGGCTCCAACCGGTACAACAACAAGGTCGGCCCCCAGGCGTTCCGATGATTTTTTCAGGCTCGACGCCACGCTGACCGTAAAGGAGATGGCAAAAATCAAGAGTGCCACCAGCAGGGCGATGGCAAAGACAAGCACACCTGTGCGGAAAGTTTTCCTTTTCAGGTTTTTGAGGGCAACGGAAAAAAAAGAAATTTGAGCCATGCTGGTAGGGTATTATTTTATTATTGCGCCATTATAAAAATATAAAAACGGGCTCCGGATCAATATAATCCGAAGCCCGTTAGTTATATCAACTAATAGTAAATTTTGCCAGACTAGAAAAATTATTTCCAGTTAGCATCCAGGCCACAGAGAATGGCCTTGCCGATTCCCTCACCCTTATGGCAGGCAAAGCAAACTGAGGCGCTCTTGCCCACGGTTTTCCTGGCTTCAATGTCATAAAGCAGGAGGGTACCGTCAACAGAGTCGTTGCCTTCAAAGTCCTTGGCCGGTTCCCTCAGGGTCATGACAGCATACTTGCCGTCCGGCGTAGGTTTAATGTCATGGTTTTCACCTGGCAGCGGGGTGATCTCGTCGAGCACCTTCAAAGTTTCTGCATCGATGAGATAACCACGATCAGCACCTGACTGCAGGAGGTACTTGCCGTCATCGGTGAAATACTGCCTGAAGGTGATGGTGCCGCCCTCTGCATCTTTCGGCTTGCCGGTAATCGTTGCCTCGGCCAGTTTTACGATTTTACCCTGCTCCAGGGCTGCCATGTCAAGATACATCAGCTTGGTGTTGCCGGTCCACTTGGTAAAACCTTCAGGTGTGTCGTTGACGGTCAAGAGGAATTTTTTCATGTCCGGTGTATTGATGCCGTGAGCAAAGGTGGTCTCACCGGCCTTGATGCCGAGGTCATCGAAAAACACCCGATGCTTCAACTGCATGGTTTTTTTATCATAAATATCGATATATCCCTCGTTAGCCATGGATACAGGGATATAAGAACTTGCGGATTGGCCGGATGCACAGTAGTTGGCGCCGGTCCATGCTGCTCTTTCAGGAGCCGGGAAGGCAACGTCAGCGACTACTTTGCCAGTTGCGAGGTCTGTTTTTCCAACATGCAGGTTGCCGCCTTTAGCATCCTTGTCCTTCCAGGTATCCAGTTTGTAGGTTGACCAGTACATGGTATTTCTGTCACTGGCATCAATTCTGGCATCGTGGGTCGGGTATCCCGCGCCACCGATGTCTACCATTTCAACACTGTTTACAGTGATGGGCGCCTCTTCGTTGTTGGGATCGATGGTCACATCGGCCTTAGAAAAATGGCCGCCCATACCGGCGACATACAGGGTGCCGGAATAGGTTGGTTTGCCGCTTGCTTCTGCTGTAGCTACAGGCGAGTAAGAGTTAATGGTGCTGAGCGTAAGGTAGGCACCAGCTACCAGGGACAGGATCCCTACAGTTGACAATATTTTTTTCATGTTTCCCCCCGTTTTAATTTCTTGTTTTGTTCTGAGAACTATGCTGTAAATTATTTCGAGCACGACCAAAAAATTACTACAAAAAAATTTTACCTCCTTTTGTTGTATTTTTTAAACTACCATCTTTGGTGGTCGCGGCAAGATGGTCTTTCAAAAACGCTTCAGCAAATTGTAAAAAAAGAAGTTTGGTAGATTTAGATACCACAGTGTGGTATACTAGTCAAGAAAAAAATTAACCCTTGAAAAATTTTCTAACTAGTTGAAATATAAAAATAAATTTACCTTTGCCCTGTAAGTATTTTGGTTTTGAACCCAAGATTTTTTACTTTTTTTATAATGGTTTTAACCTCAATCTCACCAGGATCATATGTTATGGAAAAAACCCCATCCTTAAAATTGACTGACGCGTCTTCAACCCCATCCAGGCCAAGCAGGATATTTTCCATATCCATGGCACAACCGGTACAGACAATGCCTTCAACAAGAAATCTGATCTCGGCCATTATTTATTCCTTATGATATCTCTCAAAACGAAATAATATGCAAAGGAGAGGTTTACCGTTTATCCGTATTTATTTGTCAAGATGATAAAAAAAAATCAAAAATACAATAGATGTAGGGTAAATATCGGTAGATGTAGGCCTTGGCAGCGCAATGTAAACCCAAGGGGCCTTAGCCACATAATATATTGATTTTAAAGCCAATAAAAGCAGGGGACAGAAGCTGAGTACAGAAATAAATGAAAAACAGCAAAGAAAAAGACCTGGATCAGCACCTGCTCATTTTCCTCCTGAGTCTGGCCATCCCCTTTGTGCTTTATTACAACAGGCACCTTGATGACAACAGGCTTACCAGTTGGAACTGGGTGTTTGATTTTGTTGACCTTTCCCAGATTGGATTCATGCTGGGCATGGCTTTGGTTTTTGCCTGGCTGCTCAGCCTGGTTTCCTTTTATGAAAAAAATAAACCCCTGGTGCTTTTTGTTGCTGCTTTTGTCATGGCTTCATCCTTTTGGTCTGCACCGGAAGTTATTGTCGATAGCGCACGATATTTTTCCCAGGCAAAACAGCTCAGTGTTTTCGGGATTGGCTATTTTGCAAAACAGTGGGGGAAGGAAATATTTGCCTGGACAGATCTCCCGCTTGTGCCGTTCCTCTATGGCCTGGTGTTTAAATTTTTTGGCGAGCAAAGAATTTTCATCCAAGCGCTCAATACATTCTTTTATTCCGCAACCGTTATTTTAACCTACCAGCTGGGAAAGACCCTCTGGGATGAAGATACTGGGTTCAGGGCCGGATTGCTGCTTCTCGGCTTTCCTTACCTGTATACCCAGGTTCCATTGATGCTGGTCGATGTGCCGACCATGTTTTTTTTCATGCTTGCGGTGGTTGCCAGTGTGAATGCTTTAAAAACTGGCGGCGCAGGCCGTATTCTGCTGGCCGGCCTCGCATTGTTTCTGGTTTTTTATGTAAAATATTCAACCTGGCTGCTGCTTACGCTTGTTCCGGTAATTTATGTTTACTTTATATGCCTAAATCCGCTCCAGGCAGTTAGGCGGGGACTGGTGTCGGCCCTGTTAGCCCTTGTTATGATTGCAGCCTTTTTTCTTGCATATTGGGATATTTTGGTGCCGCAGCTTGGCTTTCTGGTTGAATACCAGAAACCGGGCCTCAGTCGCTGGGGAGAGAGCTACATTTCCACTTTTTTATTCCAAATCCATCCGTTTATAACTGCTGCAGCCCTTTTTGCAATTTTTGCAGCAGTCAGAAAAATGGATTTCAGGTTTTTGATCGTCAGCTTTCTCCTCTTCCTTTTTTTGTTTCTGCAGGTGAAGCGCATACGTTATACCATGCCGATTTTCCCCATGTTTGCTCTCATGGCAGCTTATGGCATGGGAGAAATACAAAACAGAAAAGTGATGAAACATGTGGTTTTTTCTGTTGTCGGCGCTTCCTTTGTCCTGGCCTACATGGGCTTTCTGCCGTTTTTAAAAACCCTGGGGGTCCGGAACCTGCAGGCAGCAGGGCATTATGTAAATTCCATCCCGGGAACCAATGTTGAAGTGGTAAGCTTTGCCGGGGATAATGCCGTGGTAAATCCTGCTACAGCGGTACCAATTCTGGATATATATACCCAGAAAATGCTTGTATATGAGTATGAACCTGTAACGCCTGAGGTCCTGGAACGGGTCAAATCCACTCCGCTCCGTTTCACATGGGAGTTGCCTTTACCCCGATACTATTCTCCCAGCCCCGGCTTAAAAAACATTGATGCACTGGTCATAATTTCAGGTGATCCTGATCTGAGCATGCCGCAGGATCTTCAAAATATGGCTTCACTCTATCCATTTCAAAAGAGATTTGACCAGAGTTCCAAAATTTTTCAGCACCAAACTTTTGTTACCGTGTACCACAAATGACAGGTTGCTGTTCCATCGGTATTTTCCACAGACCCCGGTGCGTTTCCACGAAAAATTCATAAAAATAGAGGGTTTTGCGCCTGCGGGGACCATGAACCTTTTTTCTTGACATTTACCATGCGACAAATTATACACTCCAATTTATAAAAATGAGTGAGGGTTCATTTTTTGTTTGCTGGAAATTATCCGCTATCTGTAAAAAATGAGCGAAGGATTTTCAGGCAGTTTTAAGCAGCAATTGCACGGGGTATGGGTAAGAACAGTATACGGTTAATTTATTCAATGAGATCTTGCATTGTCAGTTCCAGATGCACCACTGTTCAATGATTTAACCACAGGGAGGGAGTATGGAAGATCAAGAAAAAAAGAATATACGCAAGGCATACATAATCATTGGGGTAATGCTCCTCATCAGTCTCCTGTATGCAAGTGCAAGTGCAAATTACATGTACTTGAATGTGTATATCTGGTTTGGGCTCGCTTACGGCATGATGCTGCAATACGGCAGGTTCTGCTTTGCGTCAGCCTCACGTGACCTTTTTGCCGCCGGTGTACCTCGAATGGCAGTCGGTATCCTGGTCGCCCTGATTTTTTTCAGCTTTATTCAGGCGCTCCTGCAGGCAACCAATATGAGCACCTTCCACCCCGCTCCTGCCGGGATACATACCCTGATAGCCGGGATTATATTTGGCGTGGGAATGGTCCTCGCCGGTGGCTGTGCCTCGGGTTCCCTTTACAAAATCGGCGAAGGAAACGGCACCTCCATCCTCTCCATCATGGGCATTTCTTTCGGCCAGGCAATTTTTGTTACGGCCGGCGGCCCTTTCAACAAGCTGGTACCGCAGGCCTGGGTACAGTCCTCCATGTCCAAGACATGGCTGCCCCGCGAAAATGTGACCTCCTGGTTTGACTATTATCTCACGGGGTATATATTTGACAAAGGGACGATCCAGCTTTCACACACCAAGCTTTTTAGCGGTTTGCCTGGTGCCTGGAAATACTTTATAGGCGATGCCCTGATAAACGCCATTGTCCCTGCAATTTTGCTGATTATCGTGATATATTACTTCTATATGAAGAAAGGCTTTGTCAAGAAACGCCAACGCCACAACAAGAAAAACCCCGATGCACAGCTCCCCGTATCAGGTATGGGCGTACATCTAAGTGGGGTATGGGACATGATCGTAGCCTCCAAGCGCACGACCCTCATGGGTGTGTTGATCGGCATCACAGCCGGTCTGCATATCTATGTCATGAAAGGGATGCAGCTGCGCTTCAATGTTACAAACTTCGGGCAGCTGCTGACCAAGATGGGCCATACCGGCGATGTTGGTATCTTCGGCAACGTTTTTGATCCCGGGTACTGGTATATTACCACCCAGGAAGCACAGTTTGCAGGCTGGCTTCTGGAAAAAATCGGTTTTGACATGCGGCACAACGTTTTTTTCGGTGTGGTTAACGGCCTGCCGGAACTGTGGCGCAACCCGGCGCTCTGGATGTCCATTGGCATCATCTTCGGAGCCATGATTCTGTCCCTGATTGCAAATGAGTTCAAGTTCAAGGCACCCAAGGGCGAGCTCATCGTCTGGGGCCTTTTGGGCGGCACCCTGATGGGCTTCGGATCACGCCCAGGGCTGGGTTGTAACATAGGAGCTTTTTTTATTCGTTCAGCGGGTGGTGATCCGGGCGGCTGGCTTTTCGGGCTCGGTATGGTAACAGGAGCCTTCTTTGGGGTCAAGTTCTTCAACTGGTGGACAGAAAGAAAGATGGCAAAAGAGATGGCTGACTTTTAATTAAAGTTTAAATAGCAGAACAAAAAGAAACGAATTTGGAGGAAAACTAAAATGGCTGAAATGAAATTTACAAAAACCGGTGATGATACTTATGAATTGGATGTTTGCGGATTTGTTTGCCCCCATCCCCAGCTGTACTGCAAAAAATCACTGGAAAAAATGGAAGAAGGCGACACTCTAAAACTCATCTTTGACAATGCTTCATCAGGCGAAACCATCATTCAGATGTGCGAGCAGGCAGGTCATGAAATCCTGGAGCAGAAAAAAGAAGGCGGCAAGATCATATACATGATCGAAAAAGGATAAGCACTTTTTTCTATTGGAGCTTAACTGGCTTTAAGGAGGGCAATACATGAATAAGCCTCTGGCAATAATAATAGTAATAGTTATTGGAATGCTGGGGTTCCTGACGCTGTACAGTCAGACCGGAAAAGCACCTGAAGTCGAGAAGGCCGGGTACAGCCAGGAAGGCCACGGTGCAGGTGGAGGGGAAAAAGCCTCCGGCGGCTATGGTGCTGCACCGGCCGCACCTGCTGCCGGAGGTTATGGCGCTGCCCCGGCCACGGGAGGATATGGTGCCGCCCCGACAGCAGGGGGTTATGGCGCTCCCCCACCAAAAGCAGGCGGGTATGGTGCTCCCCCACCAGGAGCAGGGGGTTATGGCGCTCCTCCTCCAAAAGCAGGAGGATATGGTGCTCCCCCACCAGGCGCAGGGGGTTATGGTGCTCCGCCACCAAAAGCAGGGGGTTATGGTGCCCCACCACCAGGAGCAGGCGGGTACGGTGCTCCGCCACCAGCACCAGGACGGTAGGCAGACATGACTACGGGGACCATCAAACAACATGCTATGGTTTCCCGTTAACTGATAACAGGTGGATGTGAAGATGAAAATATTGATCGCAGTTGATGATACGAAAAGTTCGAAAGAAATTTTTGCAAAATGCACGCAGATCTGCAAATGCATGGCACCTGAAGAAATCATCCTGCTGTACGTTGAAAAATTTGCCGGCAGGTCTCTCATGGATGAGATGCTGGGTGATGCTGAGCTGAGTACCCTTGCGAGTGTGGTCGAAGGCACAGAATTCAAAGAAGCCATGGACAAAAAAGCTGAAAAGATACTGGGTTATTATAAAGACGCCCTGGAAGAAAGATCGCCTGTGCCCAATATACGGACAATGGTAAAAACCGGCATACCGGCTGAAGAAATTGTCCAGACAGCCAAGGACGAGGATGTCAGCATGATCCTCATTGGCTCCAGGGGCAACAGGCCACGCCTTTTCATGGGCAGCGTCAGCAGGGAAGTGGCAAACACCTCTGATCGTCCGGTGTTGATCGTTAAATAAGATTTTTCCTGTACAGGTTTTTTGCAGCACTGTTTCAGTTCAGATACAAGCCGGAGCCTGAAGATATAATTCTTGGGCATGGATGATATTGCAGCCAGGAGAGCGGGTTTAATGGCCCTCCTGGCTTTTTTATTTGGAGTTGCTGTCTTTTGCATTATTTATTACCAGCAGAGAAGCCCCTAAAGGACTATACTGTATTTCAAGAAGGACAAATTGCCACGAAAGGTCATTGGAAAACCCCGGAAGATGAAATGTGCTCTTATAATACCTGCCTGGACCCCGGAAGATATTTTTTCCTCCAAGACAGCAGGGTCACAGATTAACTACTGGCAGCCGCTTGGTACCCTGTATGTTGCCGCGGCTATGCAGCAGGCCGGCCACGAGGTGCGCTTTTATAATGGGGCCTTTATGTCCCATGATGAGATAATGAAGCAGGTGCAGGGGTATCAGCCGGAATTTGTCGGTCTCTATTCCACAGCCTTTGGCTGGGGAAAAGCCAGGATGACCGCAACTGCCATCAAACAAAGCCTGAAAGATGTATTTCTGACGGTTGGCGGTCCTTATCCCGTGGCGCTGCAGGAAAAATGCCTTGAGGAGTGCCCGGAGATTGATGCTGTAGTTACAGGCGAGGGCGAGATAACCGTAATTGAAATGCTCACCAGGCTTGCCTCTGGCAAGGATCTTGCTGGGGTGGAAGGCGTGGCGTACCGGAGGGGCAAAGTAATAAATAAAAATCCACCCAGGCCGCTTATCACCGACCTTGATGCACTGCCCTTTCCGGCCCGTGAACTTTTGGGGGAAGCCGGAAAATATATCCCGCCGCCAGCCACCTACAAAAGAAAACCTGTTGCCGTGATCATGACCGCCAGGGGCTGCAACCGCAACTGCCTGTACTGTTTTCAGATAGACAAACACCGCAAAAGCGGGATCCGGTACCGTTCTGTGGAAAACGTCATGGCAGAGATCGAGCTTGTATTGGGCCAGGGCTACAGGGAGATCAAGTTTATCGATGATACCCTTGCAGCTGATTACAACAGGGCCATGACAATTGCCGGAGAAATAAAAAAAAGGGGCCTTAATTTCACCTGGTTCGCCTCTGCCGTTGTGAACCAGGTGGACAGGCCTTTGCTGCAGGCCTTCAAAGAGGCAGGCTGCTGGGCTATTTTGTTCGGCGCTGAAAGCGGCGTGCAGAAGGATTTAAATGCCATACGCAAGGGTATAACGCCGGGCCAGATTCGCAAGGCGGTGCAGGCTGCCAAAGAGGTGGGGCTGACCGTCTATACACCTTTTCTTTTTGGCATACCGGGGCAGACCTACGACGATGGACTGAAAACCATTGAATTCGCCCTGGAACTGGACCCGGATATTGCCAACTTCCATGCCATAACTCCGTTCCCAGGCACCGAGCTCTATGACAATATCGAAAAATACGGCACAATGTCAGAGGACCTGTCAGACTATACTTACCAGGGTGCAGCCTTTGTCCCGTATACCATGACACGGGAGCAGATTTCCGAGCTGCGGCAGCTGGCCCTCAAGAAATTCTATTCCAGGCCAAAGTTCCTCTGGCGCCGGATCCTGGCGCTTCGCAGTTTAAATGATATTCTTGCCGCCTGGCAGGGACTGAAAAGCCTGTTTTGGCTGCAGACAGAAAAGAACCTGTTTAAACGCAGCAGCTAAAATTTATCCCGGAAAAATTCGTGTTAGAGCTGCAGATATTCTCTGATAAGGGCGGGATAACGCCTGGGATTGAACAAAATATTGGTCATGAAATAACACTCGTGGGTGCAGTGGCAGCCCTTGTCGTGTATGAATTGAAGAATGTTCCTGCCTTGATCAGACGCCAATAAAGGGCGCAGTTGATAATCACTTTCCCGCACATTGCCGAATTTCATCCGGTCAGAAAAATCCTCGCATGGATAGAGGTCGCCGGTTTCGGTCAGCACCAGATTCAGCTTTCCGGCATAACAGGTCGCAGTGCGCTTTGTTTCCCGGGCCGCTGCATAGATAAGGCGACGCTGGAGAATGTCCTGGGCTGCTTTGAGTTTTGATCCTCGGAAACGATACGTTGACGCCACTCTTTTTTTCAGGTCTGACTCCAGCCGTGCAATAACTTTTTTGTACTTGGCTAGATCCACCCGCTTCAGGTCATCTCGGAAGACCTCGCCCCGTATGAGTGAGACCGTATGGGTCTTTACCTGGGGCAGGGTCTGAACCAGGTCGATGACTTCATCAATGTAATCCTGGTTGGCCTGGCAGAATACGGTATTGATGCCGAGTTCAAAATTTTCATACCTCTCAATGAGTTTTCCCAGGGCTTCGCAGGTCTGAAGAGTTTTCCGGTAGGCGCCTGGAACACCGCGCAGCTCGTCATGGACCGGTTCCGGGCCGTCAAGGGAAAGCTTTACTACAATGGAACTTTCAGGGCACTCCCGCAGAATGGTTTCCACCCCATGATAAATTGTCTCCTGCAGCAGGCCGTTGGTGGGCAGCAGAATGATCGCCGGCCGGTTGACCCTGTAAAAAAGCCTTGTGATGTCAACCAGGTCCGAACGCAGAAAGATCTCGCCGCCGGAAAAGGCCAGCCACAGAAGTTTGCCGAGCTGGGGCGCAAATTTTTCAATTTCAGCCATGGAAAGTTCATTTTGCGCAGAAAGGGCCTGGTCCTTTTTTGAGATATAAAAGCAGAAAGGGCATTTGGCATTACACCTGCGGGTCAGGAAAAAAGTAAACTGGATAGCACGGTTTTTCCATATGACAGAACCAAGGTGCCGGAAAGGGGAAAAGGTCATGGCCGCAACCCGAAATGTTGGCTGAAAATACCGCTGCAGACGCCAATGCCCACAGCGAAGGGATAAACAAAGGTATAATATACCAGGGCGGGGATTGCAAAAAAAGGGCCGCGGACCTTATAAAAAGACCGGACAAGATGCCGGTTGAGGAAGAGATTGCTGCCAAAAAGGAGCAGAACCGGCAGCATAAAGAGCCAAGTCTTCAGCAGGACACCTGTAAGTATCAGGAGGATATTTATAAAACATGCAAGCACATTAAATTTAAATTCCCGTGAGGCGGTGCCGGAGTCTGAAAGCAGGTCTCTGTTCTTCATGGAATAGATAGACCAGTATTTTGATTTTCTGATGCCGTTGCGCATTGATCTGACCAGGGTGAAATTAAATATATGCTGCACCTGGATTTCTGGAACCATGCGCAGGGTGGCCCCCATTTTTTTCAAGCGATGACTGAATTCGACATCCTCGAGTATGGGCATGAACTGTTCATTAAAGCCGCCGCTTTTATGAAACATGTTTTTTGCGATAAGCATGGCGTGGGTGGCTAAATAATCAGGGTTCTGGGTGTTTTTTGTCTCTGAGTAATGAATGTAGATGGACTGGAAGATGCTGAAGAATTTCTGGTCATAGGGCAAGGGGGTATAGGTGCCGCCAATGATGACTCCAGGCCCCTCTTCTTCGTAAGCTGCAGCCGCCTTTGCCAGAGTGTCGGGCTGCAGGAGACAGTCGTTGTCTATGAAAAAGAGCGCTTCGCCGCTGCTGTTTTGGGCCCCGGTGTTTCTTGCCTTGGAAGCGCCCCCATGTTCTGTCAGGCGAATGAGTCGGCAGGGAAATTCCTTAATAATGTTTGCGGAACTGTCAGCAGAACAATCGTCAACGACTATTACCTCAAAATTGCTGTATTGTGAAGCAAAGGCGGCATCCAGGCAACGGCCAATGGTTTTTTCGCCGTTGTGATTTGGGATGATAACAGAGATTAAGGGTGCCACGGGGAGATTCAATGACTAACCTGGCCTTGAGACGCATGGGGAGATTAAACAAAAAGAGGCCCCATGAAGAGGCCCCTTCGGTTGTCTAATCATGTAAAAAGATTCTTACCACCAGCAAATGGTCTGGTCTGCAGCCAGGACCTTGTCTACCAGGGCATCATAATCCGGGTTGTTCACATTAAGATCAAAACTGTCGCTTTCTCTTCCTTCGGAAACGATCTGGACCAGTTTTTTGGTGGTCTCTGAAGGTGCTGAACGATATACATGCAAAATTTTCATAATTATAATCTCCTTCTTGTCTTGCGTAGACCTTTAGTTGCCGTAGGGAACGATAACATCCATTTCTCTGAGCTTTTGCCCAACCTCTTCCAGCGTAAGAAGAGTTAAGGCGTTGGTGTCAACATTGGCCTGCTCAGTCGTATAGGCTTCTCCCTCCATGTCGCGGATCCACTCCACGTTTTCAGCGTTGTAGTCGTCAAACTTGGACAGGGTGTGATTCATGACTACCGCATATGAATAGTGGTTGGCAACTGAAAGACCCAGGGTGGACCTGAGGGCATCCAGGGTGTTTTTTTCATCATCGCTTTTGTCTAACAGGAACATTACTTTTTTTGGCATGGCTTCCCCCTTACAGAGTCATATATTTTTCACAGTCATCAATGAGATATCCGTGCTTGGCCTGGGTTGACATTTCCTTGGCGGTGAGGCCCGGCGGGATGTCATTTTCAGGGTCATATCCCATCTTTTTGTAGCTGTCAGCACAGATTGCGACTTCATCAGCAATTTTGCAGAGCTCGGGGAACTGGGGGTCCTTTGCAAGCAGGGTTCCTTTCCAGGTGAAAAAAACTTTGACAGTGGCCCCTTTAGCCTTGGCAGCCTTTGTAACCCCCATGACATGGGCCATATTCTTGGGGTTCGTAACAAAAATACCTAGATTTGCCATGTTTACCTCCTAAACAGAAATTGTGTCGCACATTTAATAAATAAGAACGTGCAACAGTTAATCTTTAATTTCATCTACCCTTTTTTATATAAAATCTAAAAAAATCAGTTTCCTCGTATACTCCCAGGTAGGTATGCCCAACTCGTTCACACCACCCGGGAAGGTCAACTTTGGAACCCTTGTCAGTGCCCAGGATTTCGAGGACCTGGCCAGGTTCCATTTTTTCCATGGCTTTTTTGGCTTTCAGCAGAGGCATGGGGCAATCCAAACCTTTCGCATCCAGCGTTTTGTCAGCCTTAATGGTATCCATGTTCCTGCACCCCTCACTCAAAAAAATAAAACCCGGGCATCTTCACTGGTCAGAAGTTTTCAGCATCATGAGGGCTGTGCTAAAAGCTTGTGACCTAAGACCACAGTGTGGCAAGTGCAGCTTCTTTCAGCGGCCGAAGAAGATTAGTTACCATAAACAAAAAAGAAAACCCACATAAAATGAAGCATAATTCATTTTTTCTTACTTCCGCCAATTGATTTTGTCAAGCTCTGGTAAAATGAGGCTTTTTTGCTTGCAGACAAGGAGCGAAAAATGCTCTTGTTGGTTGAGAAAACTACACTCCGGCTAATTTAAGGGTAGAGGGTTAGGACATGAATGATGAACGGCAGCAATTACGGAAAAAAATATTAGGTACGCGTGACAGACTAAGTGATAAGGACCGTCATGCAAAAAGCATCTCTGTTATGAATAATTTCTTGACCTTACCTGGAATGAAGCAATGGTCAACCCTCTTCATTTATGTTAACTTTCGCAGTGAGGTTGAGACACTGGAGCTCATCAAGAAATGCATAGACCAGAAAATCCGTGTGGCTGTCCCGCTGGTTGATGCTTCGGCGGTATGTATGATCCCCATTCTTATTAAAGACCCTGAGCAGGACCTTGTGCCCGGTTATTACAACATCCCAGAGCCCGACCCCAAGAAGTCCCTGCGCCTGGAACCGGCTGAAATTGATGCTGCTGTCATTCCGGGGAGTGTTTTTGATCTACATGGCGGTCGTCTAGGGTACGGGGGTGGATACTATGACCGCTTTTTGCTTCATGATGCCCCCCGGGCCAAGCGCATAGCATTTGCCTTTGAGTTGCAGGTCGTGGATAAAGTGCCGCTGGAGCCCCACGATCAGCCCCTGGATATTTTGATAACCGAAAAAAGGATTGTGAACATTAGACGTTAAACAAGGGAGCACTTCAATGCGTAAAACGGCAATTCTAAAAAGTGACCTGTTCCTGGAGCATATTCCTGATTTCAACCATGTTGAATCCCCTGAACGCTTACGGGTAATTTATAAACAGCTTGCAGAGGAGCCCCTGAACAAGCTTTTCCTGTATCCCGCATTTGCGCCGGCCTCTGTGGAAGCCCTGGAACTCAACCATACCAAAGAGCATGTCATGCGGGTGGCAGGGACAGCAGGCAAGACATTCAGCAGCCTGGATCCGGATACGCAGGCCTCGCCAAAATCATTTGATGCCGCCTGTCTTGCAGCAGGGGCAGTTATTGCTGGAATGGAGATGATTGTCCAGGGTGAGGCAGACAATGGTTTTGCCCTGGTGCGCCCTCCCGGGCACCATGCCGAGTCCAGCCGCGCCATGGGATTTTGCCTCTTCAACAACGTTGCTGTAGGGGCCCGCCATGGCTTACAGCATCTTGGGCTGCAGCGTATTGCCATCATTGACTGGGACCTGCACCATGGCAATGGTACCCAGAACAGCTTTTATACCTCGAACCAGGTCCTCTATTTCTCAACCCACTCCTATCCCTACTACCCCGGGTCAGGTAGCCTAACCGAGGTCGGGGCCGGTGCAGGAGAAGGATTTACTGTTAATGTCCCCCTGTCAGGTGGCCAGGACGACCGGGCCTTTGCCCGTATTTTTAAAGAAATAGTTGTGCCCATAACCAGGGAATTCTGCCCCGATTTTATCATTGTTTCAGCAGGATTTGATACGTATTTCGCTGACCCTCTCGGCACAATGGCTGTGACGGAGCAGGGGTATGCCTGTATGACCAGGCAGATCCTTGACCTTGCTGCTGACATATGCGAAGGACGACTCCTTGTTGTTCTGGAGGGAGGTTATAACCTGCGCGGATTGCGCGACGGGGTCATGGCAGTATTAGCAGAATTGAGCGGCGACCCCCGATGCCCAGGCAAGGTCGACACAGCAACGCTGCAGGCCATTATTGACGCTGACAGAGAAGTTCCCGTCATTGGGAAAGTGAGAGATATTGCAAAAAGATACTGGAGCTTGTAAATATAGCACTTTTGCCGGCCTTGCCAAAAGCACACGGTGCCGGGCATTGACCAGGGAATCAATTACAGTTGTTAATCTTCCTGAGGATTTTTAGACTTTTTACGCTTGAGTCACTTGCATTTTACAGAACTTGTCAGATCTATGGATACCAAGAGGGCTATCATGAAAATTACACCGCAGGAAATTTCCCATGTCGCCAAACTGGCCCGTCTGCATATGTCCCAGGAAGAAGTGGAGGCCATGGCTCTGCAGCTGGATGACATACTCACCTATGTGGCCAAGCTGAATGAACTGGATACGGGGTCAGTAACACCTACCACCCATGCCATTTCCATAGTGAATGCCTTTCGTGAAGATAAAGTGCAACCATCGCTGCCACGGGATAAGGCCCTGGCCAACGGGCCCCGGCAGAACGGTGAAGCCTTTGTGGTGCCCAAGGTGATTTAAGAGGTGCCCTACCCAGTGGAACTGGTTTTCCTAATCGTTTTTCAGGTGAAAGCATAAGAGTTCGAAACAATGTCATTATATAGATCAACCATACAGGAACTCAGGGAAATGCTGGCCAGCCGGCAGGTGTCTGCAGTTGAACTGACCAGGGAGGTTATCCAGCGCATTGAGGAGGTAGAGGACAGGGTCAAGGCCTATATCACCCTGGACCCTGGAAGTGCACTCAAACAGGCAGAAACTGCTGATAAAGAGCTTAAAGAGGGAACCGGTGGAGCGTTATGCGGCATTCCCCTTTCCGTGAAAGATGTGCTCTGTACTGCTGGGATGCGAACAACATGCGGGTCCCGGATTCTGGAAAATTTTGTGCCGCCTTATGATGCAACGTCTATTGTAAAGCTAAAAGAGGCAGGCGCTGTGCTCCTGGGCAAGGTGGCAATGGACGAATTTGCCATGGGTTCAACATCGGAAAACTGCGCCTTCGGGCCGCCCAGAAATCCCTGGAACACGGAATATATATGCGGAGGCTCAAGCGGCGGTTCTGCAGCATCCGTGGCAGCAGACGAGTGTATTGCCTCCCTGGGTACCGACACCGGCGGATCCATCCGTCAGCCTGCCTCGCATTGCGGGGTTGTCGGCCTCAAGCCTACTTATGGCAGGGTGTCCCGCTACGGCCTGGTGGCATTTGCTTCCTCCCTCGACCAGGTGGGGCCCCTGACCAAGAATGTAACGGATTGTGCCCTGATGATGAATGTTATCAGTGGATATGATGCAAAAGACTCCACATCCGTGGACCGGAAGGTTCCTGATTTTCGCGGGGCCCTGACAGTAGGCTTAAAGGGTATGAAGGTCGGTATACCGAGGGAATACTTTATCAAGGGGCTTGATCCTGAAGTTGAGAAAGCTGTGCAGCACGGCATTAACATCCTGCGCGAGGCAGGCGCCGAGACCGTTGAGGTTTCGCTGCCCCATACCGATTACTGTGTTGCCGTCTACTATATTATTGCCCCGGCTGAAGCCAGCTCCAATTTGGCACGCTATGACGGTGTCAGGTACGGTTTCAGGGCCAATTCCAGTGACACCCTGCTTGATATGTATAAAAACAGCCGCTCCTTGGGCTTCGGCGATGAGGTGAAGCGGCGTATCATTATCGGCACCTATGCCCTGTCATCAGGATACTATGATGCCTACTATAAAAAGGCCTCACAGGTCCGGACCCTGATCACAGAAGACTTTAAAAAGGTTTTTGAGACATGTGACGTCTTGGCATCGCCGGTGACCCCAACGCCAGCCTGGAAACTGGCGGAAAAAATAGATGACCCTTTAAGCGTCTATCTGTCTGATATTCTGACCATTTCTGCGAACCTGGCAGGGGTGCCTGGTATTTCAGTGCCCTGCGGTTTCAGTGAAGCGGGGATGCCCATCGGCCTGCAGATGCAAGCCTCACATTTTCAGGAAGAGAAGCTGCTGCAAGCAGCCTATAACCTTGAACAGCACTTGAATATTTCGCACCTGCGGCCTGAAAATCTTTAACTCAACAATAAGGAGTCTGTGTGAAACTCAAGGTTGCACATAATATCAGCACCCTGGTTCCCTATCCACCCGGAAAGCCAATCGAGGAACTGGAACGGGAGTATGGCATAACCGGTTCAATCAAGCTAGCCTCCAATGAAAATGCATGGGGGCCTTCACCCAGGGCGGTGGAGGCAATTAAAGGGGCATTGCAGAGCCTGCACCGTTATCCTGACGGCAGCTGTTATTACCTGGCACAGAGCCTGGCCCGAAAAATTGGGGTGAATCCGGAGGAGATAGTCTTTGGTAACGGCTCAAACGAGATCATCGGACTGCTGATCGCTGCTTTTCTCCAGTCCGGGGAGGAGGTTATTACCAGCCATCCCACCTTTCTCATGTATCAGAAACTGGTGCAGGTCCAGGGGGGGAGCAATAAAGTGGTGGAGCTTTCCAAAGACATGCGTCATGATCTCAATGCAATTCTGGGAGCAGTTTCGGCCAGAACCAGGATGATTTTTCTCGATAACCCCAACAATCCGACAGGGACCGTTATCGACAGGGATGACTTTGCAGCATTTATGGAACAGCTGCCCCAGGAGATTATCGTGGTTCTTGATGAAGCTTATGTGGATTTTATGGACCCTGAGCTGCGTATTGATATTCTTGCCTATATCCGTATGGGAAAGCCGGTGACGGCTCTACGCACCTTTTCAAAGGCTTATGGTCTTTCCGGACTGCGGTTGGGCTATGGCATTATGGATGTGGAGATGGCCGGCTATCTCAACCGGGTACGCCAGCCTTTCAACGTCAATTCCCTGGCTCAGGTGGGGGGCGTGGCCGCCCTGGAAGATGATGACCATTACAGAATGACTCTGCAGAAAAGCAGAGATGGTATAGCCTGGTTAAGTAAGGAAGTTGCAAAAATTGGCTGCCGTCCCATGGGGACTCACACGAATTTTTTTCTCATTGATGTCAAAGGGGACGGCAGGAAACTCTATGAGCATATGCTGCACCAGGGGGTAATTGTCAGGCCCATGCAAGCCTATGGCTACCCGAACTATATCCGTATCACTGTAGGGCGTGCAGATGAAAACCAGCGCTTTGTTGAAGCCCTTGCTAAAAGCCTGAAAGAACTGGGCTATGCGTGAGAAAAAAAATATCATCACCATAGACGGGCCTTCCGGGGCTGGGAAGAGCACTATCAGTAAATTGCTGGCAGCCAAACTGCACTATACCTACCTTGATACCGGGGCCATGTACCGGGTGGTAGGCTTGCAGGTAGAACGGTCAGGCCTTGACCTGGAAGCCGAGAACGGCAAGAAAAAGCTGGTGCAATTGCTTGATAGTCTTGATATGGCACTGGCACCGGGGGAAGAGGGCCAGGAGACCCGGGCCTTTCTGGCCGGCGAAGATGTGAGCGATGCTATCAGGACACCTGAAATGGCGATGGTGGCTTCCCGGGTCTCGGCTGAGCCGGAAGTGCGCAAAAAACTTACAGAGATGCAGCGTACCATTGGCTGCAAAGGTGCAATTGTCGCCGAGGGCCGTGACATGGGTACCGTTGTTTTCCCTGAGGCAAAGTACAAGTTTTTTTTAGACGCCACACCGGAAGAAAGGGCTCTGCGCCGCCAGAAACAGCTCCTGGAAAAAGGCAGGAAGGTTGCATATGGAGAGCTTTTGTCACAGATCCGGAAGCGGGACAGGGATGACAGCAGCAGATCTTTGGCGCCGCTGAAGCCGGCGGACGATGCCATTGTCATTGACTCATCAGCGATGAGTATTGACGAGGTGGTTTCTTTTGTGTTGAAAAGCGTTCAAGGGAAATTGAAGCAGCAGCGTTCCTGAACTGCGCCAAATCGCGTATCAACACGAAAGGGGTAAAGCCTTTATTGCGCTAAAGGTTGCCGCTTTTTTTCAGCACTGTTTCAGCAATTTTGTAAGAAAGAGCAAGCAGTGCAAACCAGCCGACTATTAATATTACAGTCATAAAAAGCCTCTCATGCGTATTTTTTTCAATATGTTTCCTTGGCTTTGAAATCGCTCACTTCCCCTGTCGACAGCTTTTCCCGGTCCATAAGGTGCCAGAAATAAGCGATATATCCCAGCACAAAAGGCACAGCCAACGCGATATAGCTCATGGCCGTCAGGGTATAGCGGCTGCTGGAGGCATTGTAGATGGTGAGGGAACTGTTTGGGTCAAAGGCGGAAGGATAGAAGGGTGTATTGTTGAAACCTGCAGTGAAGAAGATGGCCAACCCTACAAGTACAGTACCAAGACCGCCAAACCAGATAGAAGCTTTGGTGCTGGAATAACGGCAGGAAAAGACCCCGAAGAGAACAAGGACCAGACCGAACAGCAACATGCCTAAAACAGCCGGCATGGCCAACAGGTTGTGCAGATATTTTCCCGTCTCCATGACGACTCCTCCGGAAACCGGATCAATGGCAAAACCGTCCATGTAAACCAGTTTTGCCAGGACAAATAAAAGGAAGGGCAGGCTAGCGACAAGATTGCCCAATGCTGCCTTGCGCAGTCGTTTTTCCATATTTCGCATCATATCAAGGCTGAAATCGATATTGTTGATCAAGTACATGGCCCCCAGACTGCGGGCCAGAAAAACCAGAAAGAGCCCCAAGGCAACGTTAAAAAGATTGAAGGCCGCCTCCAGACCACGAAGGGGATGTTGCCATATCACAAAGTTGTAATCATCAAGCTGGAAAAGGGAGCCGGTAAAAAAGGTTCCCACAGCTGCACCGATCAGCAGAATACCAACACTCCCGTTTAGATAAAGGAAGAACTCATAGATGCGGGGACCAAGCAGATTGCCCGGTTTCTTTCTGTATTCAAAACTTACCGCCTGGACGACAAAGGTGAAGAGTATGGCGATCCAGACCCAGTAAGCCCCGCCGAAGCTGGTGGCATAGAACAAGGGAAAAGCTGCAAACAGGGCGCCACCGAAGAGAACCAGGGTGGTGAAGGTCAACTCCCATTTGCGGCCGATGGAATTGACAACCATGGATTTTTCTAAATCGGTTTTTGCAACTGATGCAAGTAAAGTCTGCCCCCCCTGGACAAAAGTCAGAAAAATAAACAGGGAGCCGACGACGGAGACAATTATCCACCAGAGCTGCTGCAGTTGTATTAAATCAAGTTTTCCAAACATGGCCTTCTCCTTCGGGTCTATGTAGATAAGAACAGCTTATTTTTTTACTCGTCTTCCGGCATGCCCGAAAAGTCAGGGCCGATTTGTATCTGCCTGATCATGATCCTGATTTCAGCAATAAGCAGGATGGTGAAAAGAACCAGAAAAAGGAAAAATGTTGTTTGCACAGCGCCGGTAGTAAGATTTGAGCGAGCCACAGTAACCGGCAGGAGATTCTGGATAGTCCAGGGCTGCCGGCCAACTTCTGCAACAATCCAGCCGGCCTGGCTGGCAACATAAGCAAGGGGAATAGAAAAAAGACCGAGCCGCAACAACCATTTTTTCCGGCCTATTGTGTCACTATAGGCATAAAAAAGAAACAGCAGGAAAATGAGAGGAAACAGGGTGCCCAGAATCACCATAATATGAAAACTGTAGAAGGTCAGCGCTACTGGTGGTGCGGCCTCCTCAGGGGATGCCAGGTAGCCGAATCCCAGGTAATCCTGATAGTTATTAAAGTTGGCAAGGGCCGTTTCGGCACGGGTCATGTTATTTTCTTTTTTGGCTTTCTTGTACTGGCTGAGCAGTTCAATTGCGATCTTGCCCCGGGCAATTTTATCGGATACTCCTATTATGTTATGTTCCCTGTTGCCATACACCAAGTCATTGATGCCCGGAACAAAGGAGCCAGGCTCACGGTTGGCAAGCAGAGAAAGAAGCCCGGGCATTTTTATCTCAAAAATGAAAGGATCCTGGTCGTCTCCCGGTTTTTTTTTGGAATTAATAATGCCGGCAGCTATGAGACCGGCATTTCTCTCACCATCGTATAACCCTTCAAAGGCGGCAAGTTTCATGGGCTGCACCCGGGCATTGGTATAGGCCGCCTCATCACCAGTAAAAATGACGAAAACCGAAGAGAGCAGGCCGAAAACAGAAGCCACGATAATGCTTTTCTTGGCCATGTCGTGGTGCCTTCTTTTGAGCAGAAACCAGGCCGACACGCCGACCACAAATAATGAAGCAAGCTGGAAACTTGAAGTAGTTGCATGGGTGAACTTGCTTATGGCAACCGGGGAGAAGAGCACTTCCCAGAAGTTCTGCATTTCAAAACGGGCCTTGTCAGGATTAAAAGCCATGCCTACAGGATGCTGCATCCAGGCATTTGCCACCAGGATCCAGAGGGCCGACAGGTTCGAGCCGATTGCTACCATCCAGGTGGCAAACAGATGTGTTTTTTTAGAGACGCGTTCCCAGCCGAAGAGCATCACCGCAAAGAAGGAGGCCTCGAGAAAGAAGGCAAATATGCCCTCGGCCGCAAGCGGGGCTCCGAAAATGTCTCCCACCATCCAGGAATAGTTAGACCAGTTGGTGCCAAACTGGAATTCCAATATTATGCCTGTGGCAACGCCTATGGCAAAATTGATGGCAAACAGCATCATCCAGAACTTTGTTATTCTTTTCCACTCCTCTTTGCCGGTTTTGACATACAATGTTTCAAAAAAGGCCAGAAGAAATGAAAGTCCCAGGGTAAGCGGCACAAAAAGCCAATGGTACATGGCTGTCAGTGCAAACTGCGCTCTGGCCCAGTTGACCATGGTAAGATTTAACTGATCAAGCATTGCTGCTACCTCCACTGTTATTTCTGTGTTGATATTTGCGTTAAATTAGCAAAGACATGGTCGGCTCGTTCCATATCATTTTTAAAATTGTTCTGCAGATAATCAGGGAAGAAAAACACCTTAAGAATTCCAAACATGACAAGAAGCTTTATCAGGATTATGACCCACAGGCTTCTGCCAAGCTGCATGCGGCGAAATCCATCCAGATAAAATGATATAATCCGTTCAGCCAGTCTTTTCATTGCTATTAGTTTATTGGTTTTGCCGGATAATGTTCAAGACCCTGCCCTCATTTCCATGTGCTGGGCAGCCCCGAGTTTTTTACCGGAGATGTGTTGTTTCCATAATGGCGTTAGATCGTTAAATAGCTACCATACCGCCCTGAGTTTATGCTCCTTGCGGATACTGTCAACCTGCCGTTCCAGGACTATGCGCCACTCAGCATGAATCCGGGCAGCGGACGGGGCGATAAGCTCCGGCAGACCGTAAACCAGACGATCCGAAGCGCTGGAAGCCTCAATCACCGCTTCAATGGAGCGGGCCCCGAACTTATAGCGCGCCAGTAAGAGCCGCAGAAGGAGGCCGGAGGTCTTGCGAGCTGCCTTTTTCCAGTGTGTATCCATCTGGTGCGCAATAATAAAGGCCCTTTTAAGCAGGATACGGTGCAGGTCCTCCAACTGCTCTTCAGTGGCAGATTCCTGCAGCAGCACATCATCAATCTCAATGCCGTCAATATCCAAAACAACCCGGAGCCTGCTCATGAAGTCGGGTATCTTCAGGGTTTTGACAAGCTTAACCGCCTCGACATCTTTCTGGTTCAAGAGCTCTTCCATGCCGGCCCAGCTTGATTTGACCCCCCCGGCGAAAACAAAAATGGAACGACCGATGTAATAGGGGGTGCCGTGGACATAGGTGACACCGTCCTGCATGGAGGGCAGAAAGTATCGCAGGTAGCCGAACTCGTGATTATCATAGCGGCAGTCAAATTCATCCCAGAAGACAATAGGTACCTTGCCACGGGCAACGGAAGCCCGAATCGGTTCGATGGCTGAATTTATCTCCTCGGGTCCGTCAAACTGGGTCATGTTGAACTCAAAAAAATCAAAGGGGTTTAAGTCAAATTTGCTGGAAATGACCCGCGCCACCTCTTTAACGGAAAAGGATTTTCCTGAACCAGGTGGACCGAAGACCCCGATGCAGAGAGGCCGCTGAAATGTCTCTTTGGATACATAGCTGTCCATTACGTTCTGCAGCGTGATGACCGGGTCCAGTTCAGACGGGTCCGTGGTGCGGAGATTGCCGACATGGAAAAGGCGGAATTCTTCAAATCCCTTCTGCCAGCTGACCTCTTCCTTCAGATGATGCAGAACATCGAGGATGACCGGCACCGGACCCGGGATCATGTCAATTGAATTCGTATCCGGGCCGACAGCTATGGGTAGCTTTTGGGGGAAAAAGGCACGAAGGGCCTTTTTTTTATCCTCGTTCCAGATCTGACTGGCAACCAGTTCAAGGCTTTTGACAAAATCGGCTGAAGTATCGGGTAATTCAATAAAACCGGGATCAATGGTGGCTTCAATATAGGAGCAGGGAACTCCGCCGGGAAACACCGAAGAAAAGTCAAGTTCAGGGAATTCAAGGCTGTTACTGAAAAAATAACCATGCTCATATAAAAGCTGCCAGTTATCGAGTACACGTCGGGAAAAATCATAAAAATAGTTGCGGCAGAAGTCGCGGCAGCCAATTTCCAGGAAATCCATGGCCATCATGGAGGTTACCAGCGTGTCATGGCAGGGGACAGATCCTTTCTGGCGCGGTGCGCTCTTTTGCGGCAGACACCCTTCCTGGTACCTGAAAAATACGCCATTGGGGCCTGCATACAAAATACCGTACGGAAACATTTCGACGACAACATGACAGAGAAAGCGCTGATTTTTTTCATCCCAGAGACCGATCTCTTCAGTGCGCAGGGCGCGCAGGGTCATGGCCACGATGGTTTCCCAGGTGACTGAACTGTCCATCTCCATTCTGGTTGTTTCCAGGTCCGACAAACGGCAGAAAAGAAAAAAGCAGTTACCGAACTGCTCCGCCCATTCCTGCCAGTGAGCCAGGCCTATCCCCATGCCAATGACCCAGCTGCCGGGGTTGAGGGACTTGATATGGGCAGCCACGGGTGGGGGCCAGCCTCCATCATCAATAATCAGTATGCCGTTATTGTTGCTCAGTTTCTCAAGGTTTGAAGCGTCAATTTTCAGCACTTCAGGTTCCCTGCGTCGTCCTTCTGGCGGAAGTATCTGTTGCACCATGAACCAGCCATGATTTGCTTGGGCTGCAGACTGTCTTTTTTTGCGAAAAAACTGGAATATTTCTTTTGGTTCGCCGTAGGTAAGGGTGCGGATCCTGGGGGTCAGGCTGGCTGAAGCAAGGTAGGAGGTAAGCCAGGTCAAACACTCCTCCAGGCGCCCGTTTTCAACGCTGACCTTGCCGGCAAGCAACTCGATGAAGTCCCCGGGATTATAGCCATATGCCGGCAGGCTTCCCTCTGAGAGCAGGCTGACCTCCTTGATCGGTAGATTATTGACTCTAACATCCGATCCGAGCAGGAGTATGTTGGGCTGCTTCTCTTCTGTAATCCTCATGTCTTCACCCTGAGCAATGAGTCAAAACATCTGCTGTTGTTGTATGAGTGTTTTAGTTTTTATGCAACAGCAGATGCGAGAGGGGGAATTACGAACCATGTTTTGAAAGATAGTCAGCCACGCCTGCAGGTGTTGGTTTCATGGCGTCTTCTCCGGGACGCCAATTGGCGGGGCAGACATCACCATGCTCTTCAAAAAACTGCAGGGCATCGATGACCCGAAGAGCCTCATCGACATTTCGCCCAATGGGCAGGTCATTAATTAACTGGTGCCTGACCACACCTTCCTTGTCGATCAGGAAAAGCCCCCGGAGAGAGACCCCGTCTTCCAGCAATACCCCGTAAGCAGTGGAAATGGATTTTGCTATATCAGAGACCAGGGGAAACTTTACCGGCCCTATACCCCCCTGGTTAACCGGTGTGTTTTTCCAGGCCAGATGAGTGTAAATGGAGTCAACAGAAATTCCAAGCACCTCACAGTTTTTAGCCTTAAAATCATCCAGCTGTCTGTTGAATGCCAGAATCTCCGAAGGGCAGACAAAGGTGAAGTCCAGGGGATAAAAGAAAATGAGGACATATTTGCCCCGGTAAGAGGACAGAGAAATGGTTTGAAAGCTGTTATTGGGCATGACAGCTTCAGCTAGAAATTCAGGAGCCTGCTTGGTTACAAGACACATGGTGATACCTCCCTTATGATTTTGGTTCTTGGTATGTAATAAATCTTACCCATAGTTTCTTATTTTCTCGACACTTTTTTATACATTATGCTATACGGATTTTTCTTTTGCCTGGGCCGGTAATATGTTTTTCGGGAGTATGCAGCAGGAATCTTCCTCCAGCAGCTTGGAAAAAGTAACCTGCGCCAGGGTCTGGCGCAGTTGGTTGCGTGCCTGCATCCAGACATTATTCACAGCACAGCTTGAACTGGCATGGCATGATTCAGGCCTGATGACACAATCGTTTAAAAAAATTTCTCCGATTATTGCCTCAATCACATCAAGCAGGCTGAGCTTTTCAGGGGAAACAGCAAGCCTGTAGCCGCCCCTTGCACCCTGCAGGATTTCAATTATTCCTGCTCTAGATAACTGTTGGGCAATCTTGGCCAGAAAGTGGGACGGGATATGGCCGTATGCAGACACTTCATGCCGGCTTACAACCGTGCCTTTGCCATTTCTGGCCAGACACATGATGCATCGTACCGCGTATTCACCTGCTCTGGTTAATCTCATAAACTCCTCGCCCAAACAAGACAATTAAGACACTTTTTGTCTTATATAAAAAATAAAAAAAGAAGTCAAGAGCTAAAAGCTATTTTTTAAAAACCAAAAAGAATGAATGTTTTCAGGTCAATATGGCCAGGATAAGCTCTGCTGTATGCGCCATATCCGAAAGTTTTATGGTTTCGCGGGTGGAATGCACCTTGTCCATGCCGGTGGAGAGGATGGCGCACTGGAGACCGTAGCCGTTGAAAATGTTAGCATCGCTGCCGCCTCCCGCAACAACAAAACTCAGCTTCCTTTCCAGGGAGGCCGCCGCCGCTGCCACTCTTTTTAAAACGGTGGACTCCCTGTCCAGTTTCATGACGGGGTAATCATCGATTATTTTAAAATCAAGAGAGGGCTTTACCGAGACCATCCCACCAGGATCAGACCAGTTATCGACTTCTTCCTTGAAAACGGACCTGATATGCTCTGTATACTCTTGCAGCAAATGTAGAGAATGGCTTCTGACTTCCCCCTGCACCAGGACAGATTCAGGAATGATATTAGTGGCTGTGCCCCCTGCAATAACCCCAATATTTGCTGTGCTTTCCGAGTCAAGCCTGCCAAGCTTCAGTCGGGCAATGGCTTTGGCAGCAAGTTGAATGGCACTGATCCCTTTTTCAGGGCTGAGACCTGCATGTGAGGCTAAGCCCGTAATTTCAGCAGTGATACGGTTTGCCGCTGGGGCGCCGACAATCACCCTGTTGGTGCCAGAAGAGTCCAGGGCATAACCGGTTTTTGCTTTGATTGAAGAAGGGGAAAGGGCTTTGACCCCAAGCAGCCCCACCTCTTCACAGGTGGTAAAAACATACTCAACTGGGCCATAGGGGATACTTCTTTCCTGCAGGGTGCGCATGACTTCAATGAGTGCCGCAATTCCTGCCTTGTCATCACTGCCGAGCACAGTATCACCGGCAGAGGTAAAAACCTCCCCTTCCCGCTTGACCTTAACCCCTGTTGCAGGAAGAACAGTGTCCATATGACAGTTAAAAAAGACAGGCTCCTTGTCCAGACCGCCATCAGGAAAGCGGACAAAAAGGTTGCCGCAGTCAGCCCCTGTCTGAATTGCCGAGTCATCCTCAAATACCTCCGCACCCATTTCGGCAAAGAGGCTTTTGAGATATGTTGCAACCCTGCCTTCCTGTTTCGAGGGGCTGTCGATTTCGCAAAGGGTAACAAAAACAGAAGCGAGCCGTTCATGGTTGATGATCATGGTATTTCCTTTCAAATTGTAAGGATTATGATGGTTAGAACCAGTCTTTCTTTTTGAAGTAAAGGGCCATGCTCACGCCCAGAAGGGTCATTATTGCAAGGATGACAAAATATCCCCATTTCCAGGAAAGTTCGGGCATATAGTGAAAATTCATGCCGTAGATACCGACAATAAAGGTCAAGGGGATAAAAATAGTTGCAATGACGGTAAGCACTTTCATTACTTCGTTCATTCTGTTGCTTATTGCGGAAAGATACATATCAAAAAGACTGGCCGTGACATCACGAAAAGCCTCTAATGTCTCAATGACCTGCATGGTATGGTCATAGATATCCATAAAATATTTCAAGGTATCTTCCAGGATAAGGTCGGAATCGCTTCTGACCAAGGAGTTTATTACATCCCGCAGGGGCCAGACCGATTTTCGCAAAACTGTTAACTCCCGCTTAAGAAAATGCAGCCATTCAAGGGATTCCCTACAGGGCTCAGTAAGGATTTCCTCCTCGAGATCTTCTATCTGGGTGCCAATTTTTTCCAGCACCAGGAAATAGTTATCAACCATGGCATCAAACAATGCATAGGCGAGGTAGTCAGCATTTTTTTTCCTGATTTTACCATTGGACTTCTGCAGGCGGGTTTCAACCGAGGCGAAAATGTTAGCCCCTGCCTCATTAAATGAAAGGATTAAGTTATGCATGAGCACAAGGCAGAAGTGTTTTTCCTGGACAACAATGGCCCCCTCATCAAAAGATAGAATTTTGCCAACCAAAAAGAGATAATTGTCAAACTCTTCCATTTTGGGGCGTTGACCGGTATTGAGTATATCTTCCTGGGTAAGGGCATGAAGAGAAAAAATGTCACCGAGTGCAGATATTCTTTCAGGCTCGTGTACCCCGTCAACCTGCAGCCAAAGAATGCCCTCCTTTGCTTGCAGGCGAAGAAGGGTATCGTTATCCGTAACGGCAAATTCCTCAAAATCGGTTTCGGTATACCTGAAACCTTTGATCTTGACCTCACCTAAGGGAGTTTCGCCGACATGCACCAGCGAACCCGGGGCCAGGCCGGCTTTTTGGGAAAATGTTTTTAAAAAGCGCGGCATCTCGATGTCACCTCCCTGTATATTCTTTCTGCGGAAGGCACCATGATATCAGTGGCGTGCATACTCAGGCTTTTTAACGCTGCTGCACTTGGGTGCTTCCCTGTAAAAATTCAACCAAAAACAGTATGGCAAAAACGGTGCAATACCTCAAGCACACAATTTCTCATAAATGCATTCGAGTAGGCATCTGTTTGTGAAATTTCTAACTGGAGCCAAGGCATTTCAACAGAATGTGAGCGGGTAATATAGCCGCCGCGATAGGGCTTGTTGATCCACACTTCTTCCTTGAAAACAGTTGCAAAACAGCGGGCCAGGTCGTTGATTAATTCCGCAGAGCATGTCCCATCATCGTTGCTTAAACAGACCAGCGGTCTTTTGCTGCCTGGATCAGGACCAACCGGGGGGCCAATGGCTGACATGGTATGGCAGTCTATACCCATTTTTATGCTTTTTGTGGCAGCACCTGCAGAGAGTTTCTTGTGATAGGGGATGTAATACTTTACCAGCAGGGTCTGGACTAGTTTTTCATCAGGGAATGTCCTATACACCGGAACATTCCTGCAGGTATGGGTCTTGATAACACCGTTTCCCCCAAGGTCATCCGGTGCACGGTTGAGGTCAACCAGTGATCTGGCGATGTCCGTGGAGCAGAACCCGGCGGCGTGTTCCTGCAGCGGGTAATAAATGGTATCTGCACCCGCATCGTAATCTGCAAGGATGTCTTCCCGGCGCAAAGCACAGAAACCGTCTACTTCCGGAGGTACTCGTGTGCCTGCATGGGGAACAGATATATAAAGAGGCAGTCTCATTTTTTGCCTACTTGGATCCTGACAACTTTTATATGTACTATAGATTTGGATTTCGTGTCAATTGTCAGCCTGAACTGTTCCTGATCAAAATAAAACAGGAGGTATTCTTGTAATTCGCACCTCGGATTATCTTTTTGTTATTCTACTACTTTGACCAACCGCTGTCCGGGCGCCACCGCATTAGGCGCATCTTGCCTGTGCTGGCGCTGGTGATTACGGCAGCATATGGGGCGCCTTTTACCTTTTGGGGATTATTAAAGACAGGGTGATACACAATAATTGAACCGTTATCACTGCTGGTCCCATCAGGCTGCCACTTTATATAGTTTGGCCCTCCGAATATGAGGCCGTTTTTACCAGCGAGCTTTGTGCCGGCAGGGGTTTTTGTTGGTCCACCGACAGGGTATGGTGGGGCAGTGACACAGTCATAAAACTGCACTTCCTCTCGAAAAAGAACCTCCTTAATGATGGCATCTGCTGCCTCGTCGTCGCAGTCCTTGTCAGAGTCTGTGTCAAGGCAGATCAGATACCCATCCCTGGCGCCTAAAATAAAATCTACCAGGATGTCTCTGTTCCTGTTAACCGCCTCTGATCGAGTCCAGTTGAGATCTGTCAGCATGGCAAATGCCACTCCTTTTACTTTTGCGGTTGGGTTGCTATACATGTATACAACACCTGTAGCCAGGATGCAGACAATAGTCATGACAACAGAAAGTTCTATCAAGGTGAACCCCTGGACCGGTTTCTTTCGGAAGAAAAAGGAGCAATGAAATGTATTACCCATAATGCATTATCAAGAAAATCTGGCCTGGTCAAGCTGATACAGGGCGATGCTGGCACAGCGTCGCAACATATTGTTCTATTGGTTTATTTATTGCCGGAGAATAATATCTCGGTCAACACCAAATAAATGATAGGAGAATTATAGGAAGATAAGAGGTAAGGTCTCTACAGGTGTTTTCTTTGTGTGACAACATTGCAAAATATTTTCATAAAGGATTCAGATTTCCGCCTTTCACTCAGATGCCCCCGCCTTCACAGGCAAGAATTTATGTTTTGATTTTTTCTCTGGTTACAGAAATAGAGAAAAGCCCTTCGTTATTATTTGATAAGGTTCAACAGGTATAAATATTTTTACAGATTGTATTCAATATCATACACAGATTGAAGCCAGAATAAGATATCGCTTTCCCAATTTATTTGTTTTCTCTTTAACAAAACAACAGGTTATCCAAGTCTGCCCGGGATTGGCACCCTACTTGCTATTTACAATAAAAAAAACATGGCAAAACAAGTTTTGTTGAAGAGAAACAATATTAATTTGTCCGGGAGTTATTGGATAGAATCAGCCGAGCTGTCCAACTATATCAATAAATTAGACAAGTAAGGAGGGTTTCAAATGGCTAAAAGTATGAATCTACAAAAAACAGTAATTGCGACAAGAGAGAATTTAAATATAGGCAGCATTGTCAACCAGGCCCTGATAGATATCCTAATTGCCAAACAAATTATTACCGAAGAAGAAATGCTATACTATATAGGGAAAATAAGTACAGAAAAGGTGAATATTATCAAGAGGCTATCGTAAGGAATTTCCATTATCAGGTGGCGCCATTGTTAAACATTTTAGTATTGGATGCAGATAAAAATCAAAATGAATTGCTCTATATACCCTAACTCTGGGGGGCGTATGGTTTCTTATCCTGCTTATAAATGCTGGGAAGTTATGGATTGTGATAATCTCGATTGTCCGGCAAGGCGTGAACCTAAAATCCCGTGTTGGGAAATTGCCAGGAGGGGTGAGACGTATCATAATCTTTCAAATACCTGTAGAGACTGTGTCGTATATATGCTTAATGAAGAGCGCTCTGTTGTAAGCATACAAAAGTTGCAAAATATTATGAAACTGAGAAAACATTTGAAAAATTTTGCAGCAGGGCACCAAGGATGTATTTGAAAGCCAGGGGCCCGGTTGACTGTTCATGCTATGGTACTTTCCACTGCGAGGAAAATTTCCGCCATAAATCCGAACAAAACGGCCGGACAGTAAAGACAAGAATATATGTCTAGTTTTTTGATATTTTTAGCTAGTTTCGGCAATACTTATATATTGCATAACTTATTTTCAGCATAAAATGAAATAAAAGCGAACAAGATAACAATTTAAGGACATGCCTGAAATCAGAAGGTTTAATAGTATTATGATCTAGTCAAGCTTCCGATAAGTAATTAATTGTTACAGAACAACAGATTATAAAGAAGTGGCGGAGAGAGGATTCAGAATTTTTCTAAAATCTATTGAAAATACATATACAAATATATTTTGAAATTGTTGTAATCCTAAAGTTATTTTTTTGAAAGTCTTTCTTATACTTAAATCCCCATCCGGCATTTCAGGCATTAAGTATCGTTTAAAGATGTGTTTCTGAAAACATAGTATTTTCCAATGGTTAATCCTAAACTCAGGCCCTGGCATGTTCACGTTAAGTGTCCAATGGCAATCTGCCCTTTTATAAAGAGAATAAAAAGTGAAAGTTATGGCAGGAGATTTTCACTTTTGATTTGTGTTTATCCCTAACACATTGTGGCACTTGATTGAGCACCCCCCAGATGGTTATAATAATAAATAATATTTTACAGTTAAATCGCTCCTTGAAGAAACCCTCAAGAAAAGAGGCCCAGTTAAAAATGATTGAGGCAAGCCGCCATTGAAATACATATCCCCCAGGGAGATATGCATGAAACATTTCTTATTAGTGATACTTACTGGTATTTCACTATTATTTTCTATTTCCGCTAAAGCTGTATTACCTGAAAACTGGCAGGAGATTTACCCACCGGGCGAGGGCTGGAGAATTGTTTGTGATGTACCTGGAACGAACGGTTCCATGATTTATTTTAAAGCTGCTGCAGGAGAACCACAGGCAAATGATATACTTGTACGGATCATTTATTCCCATAAGAGGTGTTGGCTATATATTGCTCCCTATGGCGGGAAATGTGAAGGCGGTGCAGTTATAATTGATGATGTAATGAGGTTTGGTCTTGAGGGTGAAGGGAATTACTGTGTATCCGCATGCGGGCGCAATTTCTCGACTTCAGATAACAACAATAAAAAAATTAAAATTCAATCAATTGCCATTTTCTCTGAGGGCAAGAAAATGGATATCACGATGAATACAGATAATGGCGGCACGATATCAACAACAATACCACTTGAAGAATTTGCCGAAGTCTACTCGCAATTAGAAGCCGGGACAAAATGTGGTGACAGTGATTTCGGGCGCTAATTAAAAATATGCTTTACTGATTCTGCAGGAAGTGGGGGCAACAGCTTCGGCTGTGACCTTGGGTTCTGTATTTTGACCACTACTGTTATCAATCAGAACGAAATGGATTGCTTGCTGAGTTAAACGTCCTGTTCAAATAGAAAACAGGGATTTGGCTCGAAAATGGGTCTATTCGGACAAGGCTTCTTATAAATTTTTCAGCCCTGCAGGAGTAGGGCTCCCCGGTTAGAAATCTTCTTATTTGTTCCACTTGATTCAAAACTGTTTCCTCTGTTATACCAATAAAATATCCCTTTCTGTCATTCCTTTTCCTAAGTGAATCATAATTAGGCCTCCTGGGGTGGCAGGGCCGAAAAAATTGTTTAATCTGAATTGAAACCTATCCGGCGCTATGGGTTTTTCACGTGAAGGTTTTCAGCACCATATATAGCTGGTTTACGGTTTGATATGCTGACTGATGCTTACGTTTTAATTATAAACCGTAAACCACCAGCTTGGCTGGTGGGTCCCAGCTATGCTATGCGGGTTGGTTGGTGATAAAAAAAGTTAGATCCATATATAAGGTACTATGTTGTTTATAATTTTTTTACGTTCATTTCTCTTGCCCAAAACGAACCCAAAAGGCAGCCGTTCACTTGTCCTATGGCTTCCCGGAGTTTATCCCCCTTTGAGGGATACTGCTCACAAAGAACGGGCGACATCGGAAAGTCGCTGACGCTCCGCCGGGGCCCATATCCGCTCTTTGCGGAGTTTATGCCCCGTTTTCAGGGCTATTGCTCTGCTGCGTGAAATGGCCCATAAAACATTTTTTATTGAGAACAATGTAAAGATCCTTATAGGGTCACCTTTTAATCCATCCCTTTTAGGGGTGGTTGTTAAATTGGAGTAACTGGGACACAACCGAGGCCCCCGGCATGTACTAGATTGACATCAGCTGAATAATACGATAATCAATACCAACAGATATTCACAATCATACATACGTCATAAAGGGGCCAGCAGCATGGGAGTCGGGGTTTTCTGCCCAAAATGCAAGAACACTTTTGCGTTTTTCTGCAACAACTGCTTAAGTTATGAGACTGAAGTATTCGAAAGCGCGGAACTTATAAATTATTTTCAGACCAGAGCAATTTATTATTTCAAATGCAGAAGGTGCGACTCTGAATATGACTATACCGTATGTCCTGTGTGCGGTAAAAATATTTTGCCTGTCGAACCATTCGTCAACGGCGACAAAGGCAAAGGAAGTGTGAAACTGTGTTTTGTCGCAACAGCCTGCCTGGATGAGAAGAGCCCGATTCTGCCACAGCTGTATCTGTTCAGGGATGAAATTCTTAAAAAACATCATTTGGGCAGACAATTCATCAAATATTATTATATGTATGGCCCCAAACTGGCCTTCCTGATCAAGAAAAATAAGCTAATAAGAACCTTTTCAAGGTATTTAATAGTTTACCCGGTTTATTATGCATCCTGCCTGGTGCTAAAAATTATTAACTTTCATGAAAGTGAGAGATAGCTATAAAACGCAGAAATCAAACAACCCTCCCGTATTTTTGCTTAAAGCCTGCCTTTATCAATATATCAAGCCCGGTGCAACGTTAAACTGCATCGATTATTCAGCAATACCTTTAAAGAAAAATCAGTCAGGGCATGTTCTTACAATTGCAATATAGCTGGCAAATTTTAAAACAAAATGATACATTGCTAGGTATAAATACCTAGAGGGGTGATGATTTTGTGCAGCAAGGATACTGTTTGCAGCACGCCCCTCTCGCTTTTGTTCTATGCCAGATATGCACCGGCATTAATCAAGGTGTCGGAACGGGAGATGCCACACCACGCATGGCGTACAAGCATTATGCCTCCAATCCCGCGCGTGAGGGCAAGTTATGGCTAAGAAAAAAACAAGGGCTGATTTCCAGTCCAAAGCTTTCCTGCCGAGCAAATTTGACCTGTTCAGCCTTCTAGACTCCATGACATTGGGTGTGCTCCTTGTGGACTCGACCCGCCGGGTGCTTCATGTTAACCGTTTTCTGGAGGCCTTGACCGGCTACAACAGGGAGGACATTGCCGGTGTTCATGGAGAAAATGTCATCCGCAGCAACCTGGCGACCATGGGCGACCCCATAGGCAAAGTCCTGGAATCTGATGCAGCATCAACCTTTGAAGGCGATATTATCAATCAGAGCCGCAAAAAAATCCCTGTTCGTTTCACCATCGCGCCATTAAGACTGACAACAGGGGAAAAGGCAGGCGTCATAATCATCCTTGAAGACATATCTCTTGTTAGGGAATTAGACAGTAAGGTTCACGGCTTTACAGGGCAGGAGCAAATTATCGGCCACAGTCCCAAAATACAGGAAATTTTTGAACTGCTCCCTATTGCGGCAAGAACTGATGCCTCAGTACTCATTACCGGCGAGACCGGCACCGGCAAGGATTTATTCGCGGAGGCAATTCACAAATCATCCAAAAGAGCCCGGTATCCTTTTATCAAGGTGAACTGCGGCGCATTGCCTGAGTCGCTCCTTGAGTCCGAGCTGTTTGGGCATGTCCGCGGAGCTTTCACCGGGGCCGATAAAGACAAACCAGGCATGTTCCGCCTGGCCCATGGAGGCACCCTGTTTCTCACTGAAATCGGCGATCTGTCATTGCATCTCCAGGTAAAAATTCTCACCGTCCTTGATGATAAGGAGTTCTTTCCTGTCGGAGGATCAAAAAAAGTCAGCGTTGATGTACGCATAATAGCGGCCACCCACCGGGATTTAGGTGAACTTGTCAAACAGGGGAAATTCAGGGAAGATCTGTATTACCGACTTAATGTTCTGCGCCTGCATCTGCCCCCGTTAAGGGAACGGGAAGATGATTTCCGTCTCCTGCTTGACCATTTTATGCGTGAATTCAAGGAAAATCTTCATAAAACGACCAAAGGGTTTAATGAAGCATGCATCAATGTATTGTCATCTTACGATTATCCGGGAAATATCCGCGAATTAAGAAACATAGTTGAATATGCTGTCAATGTCTGTCCCGATGAGACCATCCGGCCCGAGCATTTGCCGAAAAGCTTTCTCGCAATGCTGCAGGACCATTCTAGAGCATCAACATCCAGTGACTTTCAGGAGGGTCTGGAATGCGGGGATAGAGCTAAGGCCATTCCTGTCAAAACCGATATTCTCACTGTACCTGTGTCCGGCGGCGGCTGGGGCGAGGTGGAAAAAGGTATGATACTGAAAGCCTTGACAAAAACAGGAGGGAGCCGGTCCAGGACGGCAGACCTGCTTGGCTGGTCGCGCAGCAAGCTATGGAGAAAAATAAAACAGCATGGCCTGGAATAATATGTTTGACCTTTCTGAAATCGATAAACTATACCTGAAATGCTGAGACATATAAGACCTGGCATGAAAATACTGATAACTATAAATAAAGATGAAGTAGCCCCCCGATTCGACCTGACATCGGAGATTCAGATAACTGAGACGGAAGCAGGCAAAATTACCGGTGAGCCGAGAATAATATTGCTTACCGGTTCATCCGGGGAAGACATCTGTGCCCTGGCTATCAAGGAAAACATTTCACTGCTTATCTGTGGCGGCATAGAAGATGCCCACTACCAATACCTAAAATGGAAAAAGATAAAGGTTGTTGACGGAGTCATCGGCCCCTACGAACAGGCTTTGCAATCTGCCATGAAAAATGATCTTAAGCCTGGTGCTATTCTGCCCGGGGCGAGCATATCTGGAGAACAGTCATGAAAAAAAAATCTGGGTGGATAAAAAGAGTATTCATTGATGTAAATGAATACCACAAAACAATGACATCCCCCGAACGTTACAGACGTTTCCGACGCACCCTGTTTCTCGTAATGGCAGTAACTTTCCTGATCCCCCTCATAATGACAACATGGCTGAGCTATTACGAGTACCGCTCCTCCATGCTGTCCTATCTCCGCTGGAATGCCGAAAGCGCCACAAGGACCATTGAAACATTCCTGTCAGAGTTTCAGGCCGTCCTTGCTTATACAGCCAGTGATCATACGTATGAGGAACTCATCGACCAGGACAATCTGAAAAAGGTGTTTCACCGCCTCAAGTCAAATTATCCAGGGGTCGTGGACCTTGGCGTGCTTGATCAATTTGGGATCCAAAAGTCTTATGCAGGCCCGTATGAGCTTCTTGGCAAGGATTACAGTGACCGTGAGTGTTTTAAGGTTGTCATTGCCAGTAAAACATTTATCGGTAAGGTTGAGATGGGTTATCGCAAGGTGCCTCATTTTTGCATAGCTGTCAGCGGCTTTACTTCGAATACCGGTGAAAGCTGGGTGTTCAGGGCCAGCATCGATGTCACGACCCTGGATAAATATATTGGAAATATCGGCACCGGCGCTTTGTCTGACATTTTTCTGGTTTCCTGGAAAGGTGAACCGCAGCTGCAGTCTTCCTCCAGATATTTCGGTGCACCCTTAAGCCCTTATCCCTTTGCTCTCCCGCACAACCGTATCGGGATAACCATTTCGGAGGAAACGAGTATCCAGAATGATGTGGTTGTGACAGCAGTCTCGTACCTTGAAGGGACGCCCTGGGCCCTTGTTCTTCTTAAGCACGGCTACCTATACGGGAAGGACTGGTCCTTTTTCAAGGCCAGGCTGTTTTTCATTGTCATGATCAGTACCTTTTTGGCGCTCCTTGTTATTTTAAGGATCACCAACCTTTTTGTTGGCCGTATTCGTGAAGCCGACGAAAGGCGGGAATCCATGCTGGCGGAAATAGAACACACAAGCAAGCTGGCTTCCATAGGTCGCCTTGCCGCCGGAGTGGCCCATGAAATCAACAATCCCCTTGCAATTATCAGTGAAAAAACAGGGTTGATAATGGATTTGCTTGAAATTTCTGAAGATTTCACACACAAGGCAAAAATTGCTTCCCAGATTAAAGGCACATCTGATGCAGTGGAGCGCTGCAAGGTCATCACTCACCGGCTTTTAGGCTTTGCCCGGCGTATGGATGTAAGCCTTGAACACATCAACATCAATAGTCTCATGCGGGAAGTCTTGAGTTTCCTTGATAAGGAAGCACTCTACAAGGGAATTCATTTTGATATGAACCTCGGGGCCTCTCTCCCTACCATTGAAAGTGACCGGGGCCAGCTCCAGCAGATTTTTCTCAATCTTATCAACAATGCCATTGATGCAATTGATAAGGATGGGGTGGTAATCATAACCACAAAGTTGCGAAATCAAAACTCGATTCAAGTGGATATTACTGATAATGGCAAGGGCATACCACAGGAAATTATCAGTCATATTTTTGAGCCGTTTTTTACCACCAAGGATAGCGGCGAGAAAAAAGGGACCGGTCTCGGCCTTTTCATCACCTACGGTCTTGTCAAGAAGCTCGACGGTCAAATTACTGTAAGGAGCAGAGTAGGAGTAGGCACTACTTTTACTGTAATACTGCCGACAAAAATAAATTTGAGGCGGAGGACATTTGATGTCAAAAGTGAAGGTACTCATAGTTGACGACGAGAAGGAGTTTGCCTCGACCCTGGCGGAGCGCTTAAGTATCAGGGGGTTTGAAACTTCGGCTGTGTTCTGCACCGAGGATGCCCTGGCCCTTATTCATGCCAAGAAAATCCCTGACGTGGTTTTACTTGATCTGAAAATGCCCCGCATGGACGGTATGGAAACCCTTGTGGAAATAAAGAAATATGATCCTGCTATCCAGGTGATAATTCTGACGGGACATGGTGCCGGTGTTCCCCTGGCTGGAATTGACAGGGGGAAGCATGGAGCATTTGACTGCGTCATGAAACCGGCGGACATCAATGACCTTTCTGCGAAAATCAAGCAGGCCATGGAAAAACGGCAGGCTGCCCTTGACAAAGGAGAGGAGACATGAAGTCGCAGAACAAAGACCACCTCAGGGAGATGCAGCTGGCATACATCGGCAGATTAATGGCGGGTCTTTCCCACGAGTTTAAAAACCATCTTGCTATTATCAGGGAATTCAGCGGCCTGGTCGCAGACTTGCTGGACCTTGAAGAGGCGGAAGACCCCACGAACAGAGAACGTTATAAAAAGATTATTTCCGGAATTGATGAACGTGTAACGCAGGCAGCGGAAATGTGCCGTTTTCTTAGTCGGTTCTCGCACCGCATGGATAAGCCGCTTGCCTCATTCAGCGTCAATGATCTCCTGCAGGAGGAAATGTATCTTCTGCACCGGTTTGCCCGGCAGAAACAGGTGGAGCTGGTTTCTTCATTTGATGACGATCTGCCGGTCATTTTCAATAATCCCTCCCTGTTGCAGTTTGCGATTTTCTGCATTGTCTGGCCTGCCCTTGAACTGCTGGAGACGAATGGCCGGATTTTAATCGCATTACGCAGGCAGGCGGGGGCAGTTGAAATTGTTTTACACCTGCAAGGCCCAATGAACAATTCAGAAGGAGCTACCCCGTGGCATGAGATGCTTCCAGAGATTATACCCATGTTGGGAGCCGAACTTTCCCGGCGGACTACTCAGGAAGGAAATAGCGAGATTGTCCTCAGGGTTTCCTCCATTGAAAAGCCTCAGCTTAACGAGACGTAACCTTCCACTGAAGCATCTCTCTGTTAGTAGCATGCTGGTAATGAAGCGTTTTAAAATGTTTCATTATGAAACAAATCTTGTTAGTTTGCCCGCAATTCCCGCTCATATTCTTTAACTGCTTAATTCTAAAAGCAATTTAATCTTTTGTGGCCTGCAGGGGGCTACTGCGTGTTTCTTTTTGTTTCATTATGGATTAGCCCTTTTTGGGTTGTCTGCGGGGAAAAATTCCACAACATAACGATATTATTGGAAATATAAAAAATGGCACAGGTCTTGCTTTATATTGGACAAAGACAAACCTAATACACATCATATTCGATGCTAAACCAAGGAGGCCTGTCATGAACAACTTATTACAGAGATTTCAGAATAACATGATGGCGGCAACTTTTGCTGAGGCAGGTGAATGGAACACCGCAAGAGAAATGGTACCGGATACAGAACTATCCCGAGCGCCCACCTGGCTGAATAAGATTTTTATGGCCATTACCTTTGCAGAATCAGGGCTGGCAGATGAGGCGCTTAAATTTATGCGCCCGGGGCAAGTCGGGGACAGGGGTTACAATTCTAGAATCCTCGAAGATATCGGCCTGAAAGGAATTCAACTGGCCTATGGCACAGTTTCCATTTAAACAGAGTGGCCTGTCATAGGATATAATACAGCAATGCGGAACCAATGACATGTTTGAAAAGTTATGGGAGGGGTGATGGCGTCAACAGTTCTTCTAGTAGCGGAAGATTCCTTTTTTCTCCAGAATTTGTCCGAGACGATAAAGCATCTTAAGGCCTCTGTGGTAACAGCAGGCAGCAAGCATGAGGCCCTTGAGGTGTGCACTAACCACGAAGTTGACCTGGCCCTTTTGGATATAAGGCAACAGGGAAAGGATGCCATGCAGGTCATGGCTCGCCTGAAGAAAAACCAGCCAGAAACAGAGGTGATCCTGCTAATTGCCCCGGAAAACATTGCCCTTGCCATGGAAGGCATGCGGCAGGGGGCCTCTGACGATATAATCGTACCCTTTGATGTAGACCTGCTCAGAAAAAAAATAAGCAGTGCCTTAAAGAGGAGAAGAGCGCAACTGAAAGCCAGACAGAGAGGAACCCTGCTGCATGCTTTCCAGGATGCAATGGTCGCGGCAACATTCGCCCAGGCAGGTGAATTTGAGACAGCGCAGGAAATCTATGGGGAAAGCGCCGCAAGACCGAACAAGTGAAAGGAAAAGCCTGATGAAAGGGTTACAGGTGATCAAAAAGTGTTCCACCATTTTTGAAAACAGCACTGCTTGGCATCAGGCTGGGCGTTTTGCAGCACAGGTAAAAAAGTCTACCCATGAGAAGAAAAGCAGCTGAAAACACTGTGTCGGGACTTAAAAGAGGAGAACCCAATGAAAGAATTGAAATTACTTCTGGTTGATGACGAGCAGACCTTTGTAAAGACATTGTCTGAACGGTTGCAAATGCGTGACCTGGAAAGCGAAACAGTCTATGATGGCGAACAGGCCCTGAGCTTTGTTGATGACAAGGAGCCGGACGTGATGGTCCTTGACCTGAAAATGCCTGGAATTGACGGCATGGAGGTTCTCCGGCGGGTAACGAAAAAATTCCCGCACATGCGTGTTATCATTTTAACAGGGCACGGGACAGACCGGGATGAAGAGGAGTCAAGGCGGTTAGGTGTTTTTGACTACCTGAAAAAGCCTATTGACATCGAAGTCCTGGTGAACCGTATCAAGGCAGCGCATCGGGATAAAATTGAGGGAACTATGGCTGCTGCAACTTTTGCTGAGGCAGGTGAGTATGAGACCGCAAGAAATTTCTTGAACAAAGAGAAATAGAAGTGCATCAAATTACAGGAGCATAAAATGACCGGAAAAGTGCAAGCCAGCGTATTGCTGGTCGATGACGAGGAACAGTTTTTGGATGCGCTTTCACAGCGCCTGGAGGCCCGGGGGCTCAAGGTTGATACCGTGACCAGCGGAGAAGATGCTGTAAAGCAGGTGGAAGATCGGAACTTTGACGCCATAATAGTTGATCTCGCCATGCCAGGCATCGACGGCATTGAAACCCTGAAGCGTATAAAGGAAAAACGTCCGGACCTTGAAATTATCATGTTGACCGGCCATGCAACTGTAAAAAGTGGCATTGAAGCAATGAAATTAGGGGCTGAGGATTTTCTAGAGAAACCGGTTGATCTAAATGACTTGCTGGCAAAGATAGGAGAGGCGAAGAACAAGAGAATGCTTGTGGTAGAGAAAGGCCGCCAGGAAGAAGTACAGAAAATAATAAAAAGCAAAACCTGGTGAACCTAACCGTGCAATAGAGTTTTAACGACAGGGAAGCCTTGTGCAGCTTGCCGGATTTAAATAACCATGTATCCGGCACAGGTAAGGTGCGCCCTTTCGCCACCCTATAACAATAAAATATTATGGCGTTTCAGCTGGTTAGTTGTCCATAAATTAAACAGAAAAGGATAAAATGCATGACTCCCAACAACCCAATTGTAAGAGACCTGGTTATTCCCCTTAATAGCTTTCCTCATCTCAATGAACACCAGACTCTCCACGATGCTGTTGAGGTGCTACTTTCCTATACATGTGGAGAGTATGGCCGCATCAGATATGCGGAGATTCTCATTTGTAATGACAGGAACCAGCTATGTGGCCGTGCGAGGTTGCAGGATATATTGCTGAGCCTGGACCCGCGCCTGAAAGAGGCCTCCAAGGTAAAAGAGTTTGAAGGCAAAAGCTCTCAATTCCCAGATCTGACGATTCTGTGGGAGGATTCTTTCTTTGTGGAGTGCACAAAATGGTCTCACATACTTATCAGGGATCTCATGTCGCCGGTAAAACATATTGTCAAAGGCAGTGACCCGGTTTTAAAGGCACTGGCCATCATGATAAACACAAAAGATTTGGTCCTGCCCGTTGTCGATGAGGGCAGAATTATCGGGGTTATCCGCCTGAAGGAAATATTCAAAGTGATCACTGAAAGATGCAAGGTGTGATTTTCAAAAGATATATGAATAACAAAGCTGAGGCCTGGGAGCTATGACAAATTCAGATGCAGAAGTAGGATTAGCCAAGGAAAGGACTCCGATTAACTGGAGGAGAATACTCTTTTTGCTGACAGGTGCAATCCTGTTCGTGGTTGTTTACTATGCACCCATGTGGCCCGATGCTATCGACCCCCTTGGTGAGCATTTTATTCTCACCAAGGAAGGAAAAGGAGCCATAGCTGTATTCCTTCTTGCCGCTGTCTGGTGGGTGTTTGAAGTCGTGCCCATTGGTATAACCAGCCTGACGATCGGTATGCTGCAGGCACTATTTTTTATCCGTCCTGCCAAGGTGGCGTTTACAGATTTCATGGATCCTTCAGTTCTTTTTATCTTCGGCTCCATTGTTATCGGCATGGTTTTCACCAAGACCGGCCTGACGAAACGTATTGCCTATAAAATGCTCTCCATTGTCGGAGAGAAAACCAGCATGATCTATCTCGGCTGTTTTGTGCTGACTGCCGCCTTGACTCATATCATGGCCCATACTGCGGTAGCGGCCACCATGTTTCCGCTGCTGATGGCCATTTATTCTCTTTATACCGACCAGGAAGGACCCACCAAATTCGGCAAGGGGCTCTTTATCGGTATGGCCTATGTGGCCGGCGCCGGCAGTATCATAACACTGCTTGGTGCAGCCCGCGGTGCAGTAGCCCTGGGGTTTTACAAGGATATCACCGGCACTGATATTAGCTTCTTTGAGCTTACCTATTACATGGCTCCAATAGGCTGGTGTATGACCCTTCTTCTCTGGGGTTTTTTCATGTTTATCTGTAAACCTGAAAAATCATCTATTCCAGGCCTCAAGGATAAAGCCAAAAGAATGTACAGGGAACTGGGTGGTTGGTCCAGCCAAGAGATCCTGGCAATAATTATAGTTATTACAACAATTGTTGTTATTTCCGGGAAATCATTTATACCCGCCATGACCAACCTGCATAAAACAGGCATTCTTCTCTGTTCAACCATCCTGTTTTTTATTGTTAACATTCTAGATATAGACGACCTGGAAGAAATCCCCTGGAATATTATCCTGCTCTTTGCCGGCGCCATGTCCATTGGTTTCTGTCTCTGGGAAACGGGCGCCGCCAAATGGATGGCGGTCAACTGGCTGACCCTTTTTAAGAGTGCACCGGCCATGGTCTTCATCCTGGGCATGGCATTTTTTGTTATGATCATGACAAACTTCATCATGAACGTGGCGGCAATCGCCATCTCACTGCCGGTGGCCCTGGTCATTGCCCCATATCTCGGTGTGGCCGGCGAAGTCATAGTATTCTCCGCCCTGGTTGTTGCCGGCATGCCTTTTCTGCTCCTTGTGGGGGCGGCCCCAAATGCGATCGCTTACACCTCAAAGCAGTTCACCACAGGCGAATTCTTTTACTATGGTATCCCGGCCAGTATTCTGCTTATGGTAGTCACCTGGATCGCTGTCCAGTTTATCTGGCCTATTATGGGAATGCAGGTATATCTGCCGACTGCTTGATGAGTCTAACTGCGTCATTTATACACATAGTAGTATTGACACAAAAGTTATTCAGAGAACGCGGAGATTAGCATGCAAGAAAGCCCAAAAATGAAGGTGCTGCTTGTCGATGATGAAGAAACCTTTGCCAGGGCTTTGGCCGAACGCCTTGGCTCACGCGGTGTCACTGCAGAAGCCGTTTTTGGCGGCAAAGAGGCCCTGGACTCCATAGGCAAAGATGAACCCGATGTCATGATTCTTGATCTCAAGATGCCGGAGGTGGACGGAATGGAGGTTCTCCGCAGGGTCAAACAAAACTATCCGAATATTCAGACCATCATTCTAAGCGGCTATGGCACTGATTCCGCCAAAAATGAAGCAACCAGATTGGGAGTGCTTGATTTTCTAGCCAAACCGGCGGATATAAACACTCTGACAGAAAAGATCAGGACAGCGTTTGCAGCAAAAAAAACCCAAGACGCACTTTTTTCATATGGATCTTTTGTACCTATCTTAAAAAAACATTTTAAGAATGAAGGAATAAGCCCTGGAGAAAACGCCCTGGGGATAAAATGTTTTTGCCGGGACGATAATCAGGACCAGCTGGGGTATCTGCTTATGAAAACCGGCAGAAGTGGAGGATGGTTTGACCTCAATGCCTTCGGTGCCTATCCTGCCGGTAGGAGCATTGAAAGCCTTGGGCCACCCTCGCATCATATCCCGGAACTGCAAAACAATCCCTGGACCATTATATTTCATGCAACACATGTTGGTTGTGATTCCAAATATACACTTGGCATAACTGACAGATACGGCATGCGGCAGCCCAGTTCTTCCTGTGGCCTCATAGCCGCAATACTGAACAGGCATCATGATCGCCGGGAAGGCAAGGAGTTGTCTCCTTTTAAAGATTTTGAAATGGCGGAAACGGAAAAAGCCCTTCTGCCTTATCTTGACGAAATAATTATCGCTCCCTATCCCATGGCTGCAGCAGCTGAAAAACTTTTTGAACTTGGTTCCGACATTTTTGATGCACTGCTCAGGGAGAACTGCGGCAGGCACTTTTATATCGGCGGCATAAATGTGGATTATGACAACGCACATCCGGAGAACAACTTATTTGTCCCCAAGGCATTATTTGTTTATGAAGATGCAGTAAGAAGAGAACTGAAAATTCAATAAGTTAAGTTTTACCTTACCAGATAGGCGAGTTGTCTTAGATAGTTTTTTTCCATTGATAGACGGCCATTTACAAAAAATTTATGAAAAGGAATGAGTGCCAAAATGGTGGGCAGTATTTGACATTTATCAGTTAATTCGAAAGATAACAAGAGGTTGATGAAAAGAAATAGAGCATGTCAAGAAACATTATATTTATTGCTATCGCCGTTATTTTTTATTTAGGGCTGACATGGTCTTACGGAAAGCGAGACGTGACGGTCTCCGATATGACAAGCAAAATCTATTCTTGGCTAGCAATAGCTCTTGCACTTGGACTCATTTTGGGGACACCCTATTGTGGTAAAAAAATCCCAGGATCCTTTTTCGAGCGCGATAACTATCAAGGTATGTTTTATGTAAATCTCTTTCCTAACGGGCTGACGGTCAAATCGTATTGCGCACCAGCTTTAATACAAGCCACCATCGAGAGCGATATTGATTACCACACCGAAACGTATCGGGTGCTGTATTCATGGCGTGAGTATAAGATTGATTATGCAACCATACCCCATATGGGAAAGATTACCTTTTATAATGCTGATCAACATTTGGAACTCAACAAAATTGCACTCCTATTCGACGATAATGACCAATATTGGGGCATAGAACTGACCGAACGCCCTGTAAAATAATACTTATGCCTCTCCATCTTGGGAGGCTTTTATTTAAGTTCACATTGCCACTGGATATCTTAGATGCTAAAGACTCTCACAGTCAACATTATGGACAAGAAGGCAAAAGAAAAAGCCCGCTATGTGCGGGCGTGAGCGATTTTTTTGCATTAATATGTGGCGGAGAGAGAGGGATTCGAACCCTCGGTGGGGTTTTATCCCCACACTCGCTTAGCAGGCGAGCACCTTCAGCCGACTCGGTCATCTCTCCGGCCAAATTGATATGAAACAATGGCGGAGGGAGTAGGATTCGAACCCACGGAACTTTCGTTCAACGGTTTTCAAGACCGCCGCCTTAAACCACTCGGCCATCCCTCCAGTCTTGCGCCTATGGTATGTACCATTTCAGTCCTGGACTGTCAATAATATGAGTTGCCCCAGTGTTTTTAGCCCAATCCCAATGGGTTATTCACTTTTTTACTTGTCTCTGAACGTATTATTCCAATTCTTTAATCTTCAGATAGTTTTTTCAATTCATATAAGAGGGTTAAGGCCTCGAGGGGTGCCAAAGAATCGGGTTTTATGGTTTCCAGTTTTTCGCGGACCGGATCATTGCCTGAAGCAAAAAGGCGCAACTGGTTTGGATGCCTTGCAGACGACCCGCCCAAAGATTTATTTTGCTCAACCGTGCTTGCTGCAATGCGGGGTTTGCCGAAGTGGTCGAATTCCCCTTTTTCAATGTTTTTCAGTATTTCATGGGCCCTTTCCACAACCTTGGGTGGTACTCCGGCCAGGGCCGCCACCTGGATGCCGTAACTTCTATTTGTGGAACCCCGCATGAGCTTATGCAGAAAAATAATGGAGTCGTTCCATTCCCGTACCCCGATATTGAAATTCTTGACCCTGGACCTGGTCAGGGCAAGCTCCGTTAATTCATGGTAGTGAGTGGCAAAAAGAGTTTTGACACCTTTGTTGTTTTTGTTCAGCAGGTCTTCGGCAACAGCCCAGGCAATGGCAAGACCGTCAAAGGTGCTGGTGCCCCGGCCGATCTCATCAAGAATGACCAGGCTGTTTTCCGTGGCATTGTTGAGGATATTGGCTGTTTCATTCATCTCAACCATGAAGGTGGACTGGCCGCGGCGCAGGTCATCCATTGCCCCGACCCGGGTGAAAATTCGATCAACTGTGCCAATGTCGGCCTTTTCAGCAGGCACGAAACTTCCCATCTGGGCCATGAGAACAATCAGGGCTGTCTGGCGCAGAACAGTTGACTTCCCGGCCATGTTTGGACCCGTGATGATCAGGACTTCTTCCTTGTCCTGGTCCAGGTGTATGTCGTTGGGGACAAAACGCCCGGCAGGAAGGGTCTGTTCAATCACCGGATGCCGGCCTTCTATAATGGTAATTTCTTCACCCTCCTCCACATGCGGTTTAATATAGCGGTGGCGGCGAGCTGCTTCCGCCAGGCAGGCAAAATAATCAAGGCGGGCAAGGTGCGCTGCTGTTTCCAGTAAAATGGAACTCTGGGAGGCAACCTGGTTTCTGATGTCTGTGAATATCTGGTATTCCAGTGCAAGCCTTTTTTCTTCTGCTCCCATAACCTTGCTTTCAAACTCCTTCAAGTCAGGAGTTATGAAACGTTCTCCATTTACCAGGGTCTGCTTGCGGATGAAATAGTCGGGAACATTTGCCAACTGACCCCGGCTCACCTCAAGATAATAGCCAAACACCTTGTTAAAGCCTATCTTAAGATTGGATATGCCAGTCCGCTCACGCTCCTTGGCCTCCAGGGCCAGTATCATACCCCTGCCATCCCGCTGGATTGCTATGAGTTCATCCAGTTCGGGATGAAAACCCTCCTTGATTATTTTGCCTTCGCGCAGGGTTACCGGGGCATCATCGCGGATACATTTTCCCAGGAGAGTTTTTGTTTCCGGCAGTTCATCAAGGCTGGCACCTATCCGGTGTAAAACCCCCTCTTTTATTGCAGTGACAAGGTTCTTAACTGCCGGCAATTTGGCCAGCGTATTGTGAATGGCCAAGAGATCCCTGGGATTGGCGCTGCCAAGAACGACTCTGCTGTTCAGCCGTTCAAGATCATAGACATCGGCCAAAAGACTACGCAGGTTTTCCCTCAGTCTGTTGTCAATAAAAAGCTGTTCCACAGCCTGGAGACGGGCACGGATCCGTTCCACATCCCGCAAGGGGAAAAGAAGCCGGCGTTTGAGAAGGCGCGCGCCCATGGAGGTGGTTGTAAAGTCAAGTGTCTCAAGCAAAGACCCCTTCCTGCTACCCCCAACGATTGTCTGGGTCAGCTCAAGATTTCGCCGTGACGGCTCATCCACAATCAAAACATCATCAAGGTTAACCGCAATGAGTTTTTCGATATGCGAACAGGCGGTTTTCTGTGTTTCGGATACGTACTGCAGCAGTGCACCGGCAGCAGAAATGCCCTGATGCAGATGATCGCAGCCAAATCCCGCAAGGTTCAGGGTCTGAAAATGTTCAAGCATGGCTTCTCGGGCGGTTTCGAAATGAAATGTATGTTCAGCCCGTTTGGTCAGGCACAAACTAGGCAGGAGTCCCCTGATGCTTTGCATCACCTCCTGGCTGCTTTCATTTTCTGCTTCGTTCACCAGAAGCTCTGCAGGTGACATCCGTGAGAGTTCATCAAGAAGGCCATCAAGGTCGGCATGTTCATTGACCAGGAATTCGCCCGTTGATATATCAAGGTAGCTGGCTCCATAGGGACTGCCTGACTTATCTGCCGCATGAGAGATTGCTGAAAGGTAGCGGTTGCTTTTGTCGTCAAGGAGCTGTTCTTCGGTGGTTACGCCTGGAGTAACCACCCGCACAACTTCCCGCTTCACGATCTTGCCTGCTTTTACCAGGCGGGGGTCCTCAACCTGCTCGCAGACTGCGACCCGATGTCCAGCCTTTACCAGTTTAGCCAGATATGAGGAAACCGCATGATGCGGGACGCCGCACATGGGTATTTTGTTTTTGTCATTTTTGCTGCTGCGGGAGGTCAAGGTGATGCCAAGTATTTTCGCAGCAACCACTGCATCATCAAAGAACATCTCATAGAAGTCGCCCATACGGTAAAAAAGGATGGCATCCTCATACGCAGCCTTGATCTCCATATACTGCTGGAGCATGGGGGTTATTTGGGGTCTAGTCGTCATGTTCTTTAGCTTATCTAGCTAACAAATCTTGAAAATCAGGCATTAGGAGATCAAAGGTCTTTGCAATATGCTCGGGGATTGTTCGCACCTCTGCCAGAACCGTTATAAAGTTGTGATCACCTTCCCAGCGCGGGACCACATGAAAATGCAGATGATCAGGATGACCGGCTCCGGCAACTGTACCAAGATTGAGGCCGACATTAAAACCGTCCGGATTTTTATGCTTTCTTAAAATTGCAACTGCTACCCGGATCATATCAAATAAAGCAGAGCTTTCTTCCGGCAGCAGATCATTGATGTCTGCGACATGACGACTGGGTGCAAGCAAGAGATGGCCGTTTGCATATGGAAAACGGTTCAGGAAAACCACGGACAGGGGATCACGATAAAGAAGCAAGCTATCTTTGTCATGGTTTTTTTCAGGGCATGCTTCAAAAATACACTGTTTCCCAAGTTGTTCCTTTTCCTGAATATAGGCCATTCTCCATGGAGTCCAGAGGTTTTTCATGGTGTATTCCCTACATGGTGAATTCTTCCTTCCAAGCTCTGCGCGGCAACCTTTATGATGGCGTAAGTCCCTGTAAAATTGAAGCTTCCCGGGTTTACCATAAGGGTCGGTCCGTAGCGGCGGCAGACAGGTTTGTGAGTGTGGCCATAAACAATGCAGTCTATGGGTGCAAAAGCATCGAACAGCTTGTCTTCGATATTGTACATGTAGCCTGCACCATGGACAAGGGCCAGCTGGAAATTGCCGACCACGATAATTTTACTGGCGGGCAAAGTATCTCTGGTCTTGGGTCCACACATGTTTCCATGCACAGCATGGACAGTTTTACCTGCAAAAACATCGAGAACAGAGAGGCTTGTCAGGTCGCCGGCATGAAAAATCATGTCAGCATCTGCAAAGCACAGGCCTGCTTTTTCCCTGAACCATTTGTCCGGTTCCAGGAGATGCGTATCAGAAAGAACGCCAATGGTAATCATAAACAAAATATTTATCTAATAAAGTGGCGCTATTGTTTTTTATTCAACTGTAGCAAAAATTACCTTCAAATTGCTGCCGTTAAAGTGTTGCACAAGAGCAAACCATTTAAAATTTTACTTTTGTCCTGTAGAGAAGTTCCGTGGTCCCTTTGGCAGGCACCGTGATATGCCATTCTGCCTCTGACGAACTTATTTTTTTGTGATCTCTGTTTTCAGACAGGATCTCCCAGTCGCCGGGCATTGGCTCTACAATCCTGACCTCCACGACTTCATCCTTGCCGTTTTTAAGTTCAATGCGGTAGGCGCTTTCAAAGACATAGTTATACTCACCGAAGCCGGCAAGTTTTTTAAAGTCTGTCTGCCTGCGGTCTGCCGTAATATCAAAGGCGTAGCCAAGCTTGAGCCTGATGTGTTCATTTTCAGGAGTGTGATCTATGCGGTCTTCACCAACAAACTGAACCGAGCCGTTCCTGTCCTGTTTGTATACCCGAACGATGCCTTTTGGCAACGGCAGACCCAGGTTGTCCTTTTTTGTGTTTTCAAAGGAGAGGAATACAGCCACCTTGATCTTGGAGCCCAGGTCACCGGACCTGTTCCGGTAATAGTAATCCTGGCCCTTGAGAAGATACTCCTTGGCGCTTGCAATATTTTCAGCCTGCAGCAGGGCCACCTGTTTTGTCTGGTTTTCCATGATATTTGTTGTCCTGTCCAAGGTATAAAGGTGATAATCCAGGAGGGATTCTTCGGCCATTTGCGGGGCTTCTGCTGCATAGGCAATATCAATGGCCTGCTCACGGAATCTTTTTTCAAAAACAGGCTGCACCTGGTGCACATCACCGGCAACAAGCTGCAGCCGTGCATTTTTATATGATGTGCCGCTTGTATTGGAAAGGGTCACCCAGCCAAGGAGATCGAGGCTGCTTTCGTCATTGTTGAGTTCGGCAACGTAATCTGCCTGCCAGCTCAGGCCGCCGGTAAGATAGCTTAACTCAAGAGACTTCTCAGATCCGGTTTTGCTTGCCATGTGCATGACGAGAGTTGGCTTGTCGCGCAGGTTTTCCGGCACATCCGAAAAAATGAGACGCCCCCCTGAAAACCCTGTTTCAATCCTGTCCCCAACCCTGAGGACTACGCCGTTATTCGAGCTTAGCACTGTAGCCACTTCGACGGTCTCTTCACCGGTTGTCGGGTGGGTTTTTACAACACCGATGTTTCTGCCCACGTACTTTTCAAGCAATTTCTGGGGCGTGAGGAGATCAAAATCAAAGTTCTGCTCTATAACCATTATGTCCTGCCGGGTGGTGCCTTGCAAAAGAGCGGTTTCCGGCCGCATCAGCCCGCTCACCCCGCGGAACGCAAGGATGCTTTCACCCGCCGGCAGCTCCAGTGTCCGCCTGTCCTTAACCAGGGCAAGATTTTCGTTGTATATCGTGACGGCAACCTCTTTCTGGTCTGCCAGGGTACTCATCTTTTCAGGAGAAGCCGCCATACCCGTGCTTACAGGCACGAGGAGTAAGGACAGCATTAAACCTGTCAAATATCTGCCAGTCATATGTATCACCTCCAGTTTTTATCGTTTAACCAGATTATCAAGCTGAGCCATAAGGCAAAATTTGCTTTTCCAGCTTATGTAAGCAGGGCGAGATATTGTGATGATTTATTCCAGTTACAGAAAAAAATCAAAAAATCATTTTGGCTCCGGCCCATCTGCGTCATTTTGGGTCGTGAACCATAATCTTCTCGTTGCATAAAAGTACGCAAATACGTATAGTAACCCGTTTATTGTGTGATTACAAAAAGAACGTTTGCCGGGTTTGCAACAGCTTTAAATTGCCTGGTGTTACCCACGTAACCAACTGATAGTATTTGGTCCGGTTGAGGGCTTCTAGCTTTTAAGATTGCATAAATTTTTGGAACTATGGCATAAACCTTGAGGAGTAAAAAAACATGTACACTGCGTCAGATTTACGTAAAGGCCTGAAAATTCAAATAGATGGTGAACCTTATATCGTTCTTGATTTCCAGTTTTCCAAACCGGGCAAAGGCCAGGCCCTCTACCGCACCAAGCTCAAAAACATGGTGACCGGCAACCAGTTTGACCGAACATTCAGGTCGAACGATAAGTTTGAAAAAGCCCCGCTGGAAGAGAGAACCATGCAGTACCTTTATTCACAGGGCGAAGAATTTCATTTTATGGACACAAAAAACTATGAGCAGATTATTATCTCGCGGGAGCAGATGGGCGATGATGTTAGTTTTCTTATTGATAACATGGAGGTGCAGATCCTGCTTTTTAACAACAACCCGATCGGTGTCACACTGCCCAATTTTGTGAACCTGACAGTAACAAAGGCTGACCCCTGGGCAAAAGGGGACACATCCGGCAGTGACTCGAAACCGGTTACCGTGGAAACAGGATATGTGCTCCAGGTCCCGCCGTTTATTGAAGAGGGCGATAAGATCCAGATAGATACCCGGACCGGGTCGTACATGACAAGGGTCAAGGGCTAAGGATTGTATTGTTTATTTGTTCATCTGCTCGGAGGCCCTCAATTGCATGAAGAAAGCAAAAATACTAGATGATGTCATATGGCCGCCCTTCAAATGTTTCATTGTAATGTGCAGAGGTAATTCTCAAGGATGCTTAATGAGTCCGGCTTAAGGCGCCGTGCTGCTCTCATAGATGCTGTGCGTCGTTTTTTTATCGGCAGGGGCTATATTGAGGTCGATACGCCTCTCAGGTTGCCGGTCCTGATACCTGAAGCCCATAACGAACCGCTGGAGTCAGGCGACCATTTTCTGCAGACATCCCCTGAGATCTGCATGAAGCGGCTGCTGGCTGAAGCAGGCTGCCAAAAAATATTCCAGATCTGCAAATGCTTTCGCAAAAAAGAGCGCGGCCAGGGGCATGTCCCTGAATTTACCATGCTGGAATGGTACCGGATCCATTGCGATTATTTTGCTCTCATGGATGAGTGTGAAGACTTTATTATTGAAGTGGCCGCGGCTTTAGGGCACAAGGGTTCTATTCCGGTAAGAGGCAATACTGTCAATCTCGAAAAGCCGTGGCAGAAACTCACTGTTTCTGATGCCTTTAGGCAATATGCCCCGGTGTCAATGGCGCACGCCCTGGCGCAAAATACTTTTGATGAAATACTCTGTAGCAATATCGAGCCGCAACTGGGCATAAAAACTCCGGTGTTCCTCTATGACTATCCGATCGAGCTGGGGGCATTGGCCAGGAAGAAAAGCAATAATGCTTCCCTGGCAGAGCGGTTTGAAATTTATATTGCCGGTCTGGAACTGGCCAACGGTTTTTCCGAGTTAACAGACGCCTCAGAACAGCAACAACGATTTGAAGCGGAGCTGAAGTTGATTGAAAAACAGGGGCGCGCAGCCCCAGCATTGCCGCAAAAATTCCTCTCATCCCTTCCAAAACTGCCTGAGTCAGCAGGTATAGCTCTAGGTGTTGACAGGCTGGCCATGGTTTTACTTGATAAAGAAACCATTGACCAGGTTGTATCTTTTATTCCTGAAGATCTGTAGCATGTGCCTGCTGCCCAGCCTTTAATGCTAAAACATCCCTGGCCTGAGACTAGGAAAAAAACAAGAGATAAAGGCTGCTGAATATGGCCCAGAGAAGAACAAGGGCTGTTATGATGACACAGCAGAGTGCGGCAATTTTGTGTCCATAACGTTCGTGGCTTCGCTCCTGGTACCCCAGCAGAAAACCCAGAGCAGCCCCGGCAAGCATGCCGCCGCCGTGGGCCCAGTTGTTGATCGCCGGCACCAGGAAGCCGAATAAGAAAATGCCTATGGCCCAACCGCCGATCTGCCTGTATATCGTCTGACCATATACTCCACCCCGACTTTTACCAAAATACAAGGCAGCACCGATAAGACCGCAGACTGCTGCTGAAGCCCCAATGGTAAAGGTGACGCCGGCAAGGTAGGATACAAAGAAACCGGTAACACCGCTGAGCGTGTAAATAATAAACATGCGATAATTGCCATATTCATGCAGGACCAGCGGGCCCAATTGCCGCAGGGCGATCATGTTGAAAAATATGTGCATAATGGAACCATGCAGGTAATTGGCAGAAAGCAGAGACCACCAGCGATGCAGCCGGTCTATGGGAATATAGCCTGACGCTCCGAGTAAAAGGAGGCTGCGGTTGTCAGGCGAGAGAAAAAAGAAAGGGTTGAAGGAAAGATTGGTGGAGCGTGCACTTATGAGAAGCGAGAGGACATACATTGCCACATTGACCCCAATGAGGATTTTCAGCAGTTGATCACTGTCGCTCATGCCCCGGCCGATCAGACGTTGCCAGGGAGATGTCGGATTTTTCACGCCGCAGTAAGGGCAGACAGAGTCATCCCCGCTGATAAGTCTTCTGCAATTTGGGCAAAGCAAGGACCGGCGTTGGTTTTGAGTCATTTGTTGTCCTGGTTTATTTTTCAGGTGTCCTGTTTATATATTTAATTTCAACAAGATGCAGGAAATTATATAACAGTCAAAATGTTTTCAAGCATAAAAAAGGATGCGCCGCACTCATGACGCATCCCTTTTTTATTTGAACTGCATCTGGTTATGTTGTTACGGGGCTTGACAGATCTTTGCCTCTGTTTTTGCAGGGTTTTTCTGTAAGTGCTTATGGCGATTGCCGGCAGCATCTGCGATTCTTTTTACAATGTTGGAAAGGTCTGAATTTTGCCACACTGCTGCAAAATCAGGATCTCCAAGGAGTTTGTCGCTTATGATAAAACCGCTCTGTTCCTGAGGGTCAAGCCGTATGTCTTCGTATGTAAAAGCCTCTTTCCTCTCCAGTACTCTGCCAAAAAGTTTCTGAATAGTGTAAACAAAGAATTTTTTTACATCCTCTGTGGATTCTGCAATGTTCAGATTCTGGCGCAATTCCGGCCGCAGCTCTTGCTCGTACTTGGAAAAAGAAAGTTGTCTTGCCATAGCAGTACTCCTTCTAGCCTGATTATTGAATTTTCTTGACCATTGCCGATTATTCAAAAAGATGTTGTGGGGCTTTTACCTCATACACGATCCTCCATAATTTTAGTTTCAACAATAAGAATAACTGCCTCATATTTAATATAATCCATTTTTAACCTTTAGGCACTGCTGAACACAAGGAAGAATTTTTTCTGGCAGGTCTATCTCGGTTCTGATACCCTGAGCTAGACCTGAATCAACAGATTTCAGTAAGATACGCATCTTTATTTCAGGATACGACTAAAAAAATTTTTCAAATGAAATTAAGGGGAGAAGCATGAAGAAAAAATTATCCTTAATATTTGTTTTCCTGGCCACCCTTTTCCCAGGAATGTTGCAGGGTGCTGAAAACATTTGCCTGGAGGGGAACTGTGATACCGGCACCGGGGTTATGCTATACCCGGGTGGTGAAAAATATACCGGAGATTTCAAAGAGGGCATGCGGCAGGGCTATGGAGTATGGACCACGGCTAATGGCAGGCGATATGAAGGGGATTGGGCTGATGATCAAGAAAATGGACAGGGAAAACTGATTGAGCCCAATGGTGAGGAATATACCGGTGCGTTCAAAGATGGAGTAAAGCAGGGGCCGGGGCAATACTCATTTCCCAATGGTGAAGTCTATACCGGAGCATTCGACCGGGGAGTCCCAAACGGCTGGGGTGTGCATGTTTACCCCAGCGGCGAAAAATACCAAGGAGAGTTTAAGGACAGCCTCTATGACGGAAAGGGAACTCAGACATTTCCTGACGGCAGAAAATATATTGGGGAATTCAGCAAGGGAAAAGCTAAAGGTATGGGCACGCTGACCCTGGCCAATGGTGAAAAATATGTCGGCGAGTTCACGGATGGCATGGGAAACGGCAAGGGCACGTATTTTTTCCCCGATGGAACAACCTATGAAGGGGAGTGGAAAGATTTTAGATATCACGGCCTTGGCACCATAACTTTTTCTGAAGGGACGAAGTACGTAGGAGAATTCAGGAACGGCAAACGCGAGGGTAGCGGCAAAATCACCTTTGCTGATGGTGAGACATACGAGGGTGGTTGGAAAGATGACAAAAAGCACGGTTTTGGTATTTTAACAACATCAGATGGGGAAAAATACGAGGGAGAGTGGCATGAAAACAGCTATCTTGGCGAAAAGAAACAATAAAGTATGCTGAACCCCTCATATGAAGATATTATGCGCTATACTGTTGCTAATGACAGGCACAATAACAGCGTGCGACTCAAATTTTACCCAAGGTAGCGCCCACATTATGAACGTTAAAATCATTTCCATAAAAAAATGCAGTGCAACCCCGCCGACCATTTCACTTGTTAAAGAAGTTGCCGGCGAATTAGGCATTGCAGTCACTCTTGAACATATAATTGTGACAACGGTTGAAGATGCTATAGAACATAAGCATATAGGCAGCCCTACAATACAGATCAATGGCCGTGACATAGATCCAGACGCCAGAGAAATAAATCAGTTTGGTATAACATGACGGCGCTATGGGACATCGGCGATGCCCTCTGAGGATTTGCTTAAAAGAGCCTTTCTAGAAGCTTTGGAGAATAAAGCTGGTGGACAAAGTTGAGAATGCTTTGTGTTTGGCACAACAGGCAGAAGCAGGGGGAACTTAACATGGTCCAAAATCATTTTACATTTCCGTATTGCCGGGCTGCAGGCAAATTAGATGCATACCACTGGGTATAGTTGTTCACAGTTGCCCGACGGTATAGAACAGCTATGCACTTCACATTTTGCCGCCTATCATTAATTATTATTTTTACTTTTATTGTATTATTCGTTACATGTAATTTGCGATTGGTGCGATTGGTACCGAAATTCTATCCCTCTGTTTCCCGGGTACAACCGTGAAATTAGGTTGGGATACTGGCAATGTTGTCATGCACCAGGGATCCGGCAAAGAAAAGAAAACAGGAAAGAGAATAAACGTGGGGGTTGGGATAATGCCTAACAGTGATTATGACACAATGATTAAGTATGGAGAATGGCTCCAGGTATTATTACAAAAAAACATACGACCCTGGCAGCTGACAAAGCAGTTCCAGGAAGCGATTACGCTTTTGGATCTTGATTATACCGTATCGTCAAACGACCTGAGTTTAACAATTATTGACAAGATAGAAAAACAGAGAGTCTGGGATTATTACATCTATCACGCTTATACCCTTGCAGAGAAGGGGGATGTTTCTTTTATTGAATCATTTCGTGACACCCGGGATCCCTTGAGAATATATGATTTTTTGTCTGACCTGAAAGAAAACAGGTATGCGGACCAGTATCCTGAACACTATTTTGAGAGTGTATTACAGTCTGTCATAACCATGTACATGGACCGCCGGTTTATATTAAGCTGGCTGAAAGGTTTGCAGGACAATGATGTCCCGTGGCGGTCGATCCCTGATACCCCGCCTATCGGCATCGAGCACCTGGTTGCAAATTATAATGGGATACGGGAATGGCTGAATTTTGATACGATAAAGGGCCTGCACCGCGTGATCTCTTTTACAACAGAGTATCCCCATGCCGCTTTAGGCATTCCCACAGAGGTTATATTGTCCCATATTGCGTTAAAATTTCTGCTGCTGGCTGAGTACGATTATTTTGGTTTTTGTGGCCACTGCGGCAGTTTTTTTGTGGTTCACCGCAAAGGCCGGAAAGTATATTGCTCTGATATCTGCCGCGCAAACGCCTCTAAAATACGGGCCATCCAATAAGTAACGACTTCTCGATATTTGAAAATTCCGCTACGTAAAGAATTATAGGAATAACAGTTAAATAACAAAAAATTAAAGCATTTTCAAAGAGGGCAGGCTCTGCCTGCACCCTTCCCGGCAGAGTCCAATTTCACAGAAGAACAGGAACACAATATCCCACGTTAAGAGGCCACACAATTTAATCTAGGGGCTTAGGAACCCCAATACAATAAATTTGTAGAATTCAACTTGTAAAAGGATCGAATACCTTGGAAAGTTTTGAAATTTACCGGGGGACATATAGATTACGTTGCGCCGCCAGGACCTGCAACTTATGTACAGGTGTTGCGTCACTGGAAGAATTCTTCAGTTTGCTGATTAACCCTCGGGAACTTGCCGGCTAAAGCAAAAACAAAAGCCCCAAATATATCATGGCAAAAAGGCCCATGATACTCAGCGGCAAAACCCCTGCCGTTACCTGGCGATAAAGCTTTTCTCTGGCCTCTTCCTGTTCTGCACCACGGATACCCGTTATCTCCCAGTATGGTTTGAAAAAAAGCAAGAGAAGATTTGCTGGGCCATGCCGGGTAAACCGGCTTAAGTTTCCTATAAATTCCCCGATGAAAACCTGGTCGACCGTTTTATTTAATTTGTTTAAACCCGCGTCCACTGTCCTATAAAACAAGACTCCTCCTTTGCGGTAGAACCAGTCTGTATCCAGGGCAATGGTGTCTGTACGCTTCAATAATGAGAGGAAAAGGAAAAAAACCAGGGCTGAGAACATGAGGAGTTGTAACTGTGTAGTCACATGGGCGATAGAATAGGCATGATAGTATTCCATTTCATATGGCAGAATATCATAGAGCGGCTTGGGATAGAGCCCAAGGAAGATACAGATAAAGGCCAAAAATCCCATGGCTATCAGCATTGACTTGTTTGTCTCGCCTGGCCGTAGGCCTTTGTCCTTAGCAAAGAAAACAAAGTAGGGAAATTTAATACCGGCATGAAGAAAAACGCCCGCAGAGGCAATCTCTAAAATGAGCCAAGGCCAGAAGAGATGATTGTGGATTGAGCCTTCTATAATAAGACTCTTGGTCGTAAAGCCGCTCGTGCCTGGAAACGAAGAAATGGCCAGGGCCCCGATGGTACCGAATACGAGAGTCCAGGGCATGGTTTTGTAAAGCCCGCCAAGCTCTGTGCATTTGCTCTTGCCTGTCATGTAGAGCACCGAGCCGGCCGACATCCACAACAGGGCTTTGTAGATGATATGGGCAAAAGCATGGGCTGCAGCACCGTTGAGAGCCATGGCTGTGCCTATGCCGACACCTGTCACCATAAAGCCCACCTGGTTGATAATGGAGTATGCCAGGATGCGGCGCATGTCGTTTTCAAGCAAAGCATAAATGATGCCGTACAGGGTCATGATGCAGCCAACCACTATGAGGATCTCCCATCCTGGAAAGCCCCGGATAAGAGTATATACGGCTGTTTTTGTGGTATAGGCGCTCAAGATAACGCCGCCGGTAACAGTAGCCTCGGGATAGGCATCGGAAAGCCAGGCAGAAAAGGGGGGTGCGGCTGCATTTACCAAAACGCCGATGAGCATGAGCCATGTTGCCAGGTTCTGCTGGGTCATGGCCGTAAAGGCAATGGAACCGGTATTAGAAACATGGATGACAATTCCTGCTAGGAGACAGAGACCTCCAAAGATATGGACCATGATATAGCGCATACCTGCGCCGAGAGACTTTTTCGATTTCCTGGCCAGGATAAGAAATGTGGAAGCTACAGCCATTATCTCCCAGAAAAAGTAGAAAGCAACCAGGTCGCCGGCAAATACTGCCCCTATGGCGCTGCCGATATAGAACAGGGCGCTTATATGCTGTCCATTGTCCTTGAGATAGAATGCATATATAAAGGCAGCGAAGGCATTGAGGGTGAAAATATAGCCAAAAATCTTGCTCAGCCTGTCTACCCGTAGAAAGGTAAGGTCAAAACCAAAGAAATGAACCTGCCAGGAAGACCCTGGTTCCAATTGGGTGATAATGTAAAAAGCTGCGGCTGGCAGCGCAATAACATACCAGTTTTTGGCGCTGCCCCGGATAAAAGGAACCAAAAGAGCACCGACGAGCAGCAGTATTGCAGGATGCAGTTCACTCATCGTAATAATCCTCATTTTTCTTGAGAAGAAATCCAAGGCCCTTGGCAAAAAGGATGAGCAGTGCACAGGCAATAAATCCTAGGATGGCGAAAAAGCTGAAAAAATGATCTATGCCGAAATATGCGTGCCGTTCAATAAAAAGTTCCGGGACCAGGGTGAGCGCGCAAACAGTACAGAGCAATATCCAAAGCGCCCTTATTGTTGTCGGTTTCTCAAAAAACCCGGGTGCATTGTCCTGCATTCTTTCACTCCTTTATTTATTTCACACCAACAGCCATCTCTGCCAGGGCTTTAAAAATATCCGGATAGAAAAAGAGGCCGATGGAGACTACAGCGGTTATAACCAGCGGTATGACGCACCAGAGGGGCGCCTCTTGAATCTTGTCTGCAAACATGGATTCTTCCGCGGTGCAGAAAAAAGCCTTGTAGGCTATGGGCAGAAAATATGCCGCATTGAGGAAAGAACTGGTCAGAAGAACAAACAGCATAACCATCTGATCTGCTTCCATTGTTCCCAGTACCAGATACCATTTACTGAAAAAACCTCCGGTGGGTGGTAGGCCAATAACGCTCAGGCTGCCGATGAAAAAGGCCGCCATGGTCACCGGCATACGCTTGCCGATGCCGACCATTTCACTGATATATTTTTTCCCAGTAGCTACAAAAATAGCACCGGCACAGAAAAACAGGGTGATTTTGCCAAAGGCATGCATGGCAATATGTACCAACCCGCCGACCTGCCCCTTAGGGGAAAGCAAAGCGGCACCCAGTATTATATAGGAAAGCTGGCCGATGGTGGAGAATGCCAGCCTGCGCTTCAATCCGTCCTGTGACAGGGCAATGAGGGATGCTGTCAGAATGGTGAAGGCCGCGATGTAGCAGAGCATGGTGCCTAAATGCAGAGACAGGAGCAGTTCCGTGCCGAATATACCTGTAATAACCCGGAAAATGGAAAAGACGCCGACCTTGACAACTGCTACAGCATGCAGAAGAGCGCTCACAGGAGTGGGGGCCACCATGGCAGCCGGCAGCCAGGCATGAAAAGGCATGATGCCGGCCTTGGCAAAGCCAAAGACGAAGAGAAGCAGCAATACGGTAATGGCCGGCTTGGTAAAATGACCAGCAAGAATGCCCTGGCTGGCAAAATCAAGGGTCCCGGCCGCAAAATATGTCAGTAGCATGGCTGGCAGCACAAAGCCGATGGAGGTGCCAAGGATAAATCCCAGGTATTTGCGGCCAGAGAATCGGGCCTCGTCATCCTGGTGATGCGTGACCAGGGGATATGTAGCCAAAGACAGCATCTCGTAAAAAAGATACATGGTAAAGAGATTGGCGGAAAAGGCAACACCGATGGTGGCAGAGAGCGCCACGGCAAAAAAGGCGAAATATCTGGTCTGGCTATGCTCGGTAAGACCGCGCATATAACCGATGGAGTATGCTGAAGTGGCGATCCAAAGGGATGAGGAGACAAGCGCAAAGAGCATGCCCATGGCATCAACCTTCAGTTTGATATCCAGGCCGGGATAGATCTCGAAGATCGAGTATTCGATAGTGCCGCCCTGCAGGATATAGGGCAGCATGGAAACCACCAGCCCGAACTTGGTGATACCGGCCAGAAAGGTCCAGGCTTCACGCAGGTTTGGCTTTTTCCCGGATGCTACAATGGGAATCACAGCGGCCAGAGATACCAGCACGGCCAGGAGCGGTTTTATGGAGTGTGCGGTTTCCATATTAATCAGCGATCAGTTTCTGCCTGTTTACTGAATATTGTTAATTTTAAAAAATTTTCACTCTTCAATAGTAAATTTTTAATTTCAGAGTCCCGCCGGTACTGAGTGTCGGATTATGGTTGAAACAATCGTGCCGGAATAAAGTCCGACAATAATCAAGCCGATAGCCACCACAAGAAGCGGCATAAGCATGGAAAGGGGTGCCTCGCTGATGGCAATTTCCGGGCCGTGTCCGGCATGGTGATGCACCTTGGGTTCAAAGTAGGCTATTTCAATAATGCGGAAAAACAATATGGCATTGACCAGGCTGGAGATGAGCAGGGCAGCCATGAAGTGATAGCTGCCCGCATCTATGGCGCCGAGAATCAGGTACCACTTGCTGAAAAAGCCGGCTGTGGGCGGCACACCGATCATGGACAGGGCGCCGATGGTAAAAGCAGTCATGGTGACGGGCATTTTCCTGTAGAGCCCCTGCAGATCCTCAAGTTTTTGGCCACCGGTCCTGAATACAACTATGCCGGCAAAAGCAAAGAGACAGAAAGTCATGAGAGCGTCATTGACAATATGCAGGATTGCCCCGGTAATACCGTTAGCTGTGGCAAGCCAGAAGCCTCCGACCATATACCCCACCTCGGCCACAATAAGATAGGTCAGCATTTTTTTGAGGTCATCCTGGGCCAGGGCCAGAAGTGAGCCGAATAGTATGGCAGCCACCGCCAGCCACACAATGGGGCCTGATAAATGGAGGACATGAAAAACATAGTCGGAGGAAAACACCGAGAGCATTATGCGTATCATGATGTAGATCGAAACCTTGGTGACCAGGGGAGCCACAAGGCAGCCGGCCGCAGAGGGCGCAAAGGTATAGGCATTGGGGAGCCATGTGTGCAATGGGAAAAAGGCCATCTTCAGCCAGACGCCGCAAAGGATAAGGAGAAAGGCGACAAAGATAGCGCGGGTAGCGTACAGTGCCGGCAGAAGGCTGAAAAGGTCGGCCATGTTCAGGGAACCGGTCATGATGTACAGATGCCCTACCCCGAGCAGGTAAAAGCTGGCGCCGATGGTACCCAGAATAACATAATTAAAACTGGCAACAAGGGCCCGGTTGTCACCCAGGGCAATGAGGGCATATCCGGTAAGAGCAGAAATCTCCAGGAGAACGTAAAGGTTGAAGGCGTCACCGGTCACGGTCATGCCAAGCAGTCCTGTGACCAGGAGAACAAAAAGGGTATAGAACTGCGGTATTTTGTCCGGCAGTTCTTTTTCAACACTGCGCTTGGCAAAGACAACAGCCAGAAGGCTGACAAAAGCTATGGTTACCAGTACCAGTCCGTTAAGATGGTCAATCACATATTCGATGCCGAAGGGCGGAGGCCAGCCGCCGAGGCGATAATTGATCGGGCCTGTATCCATTACCTGCAGAAGGGCGATGAAGGAAGCGCCCAATGTTGCTGCCATGGCAAGCAAGGCAATGGGAAAGCAGGTCCTCTTGTTAAACCAGCCACCCATATTGACCGCAAAAGCGCTCAACAATGGAATTGCGACGATGAGGGCCGGGACCTGCTTATAAAGCATCATTGCAGCTGCTCCTGTATCTCATCTTCCTCCAGGGTGTTGTAACGCCGGTAAATGCCAAGGCATATTGCCAGGGCCACGCCCAGAGTTCCGACCGAGACCACGATGGCTGTGAGCATCAGGACATGGGGAAGGGGGTTGGCATACTGCATGATATCGATGGCAGCCGGAACCGCATCATGCCCGGTTCCATGGGCAATAATGGGGATGGTTGCATCGCGCTTGGCGCCGGTTGACACATAAAAAACAATGATTGCTGTTTGGAAGATCGACATGCCGATCACTTTTTTTATCAGATTATTCTTGGCCAGCATGGCATAAAGACCAACCATCATCAGCAGGATATAGATCCAGTAATTGTAGTGGGAAATTAAATAGTCCATGGCAGGTTCATTCTGTTTTGCAGCATTGTTTTACAAGCCCTTGTCAAGTTTCCCGTGGCTGGACAGGTTAAGATAAATGGTGATGACTATTGCCATGACAGCAATAGCAACCCCGATCTCTATGCCGAGCATACCGTGGGAGCGTGCCATGATTTTATCTGTAGCAGGCAGAATTTTACTCAATACGGAGTAATCAAGGAAATTGGCCCCTAAAAGAAGGCAGAGAAAACCGATGCCTGCATAGATCAGGACCCCGATATTTCCCAGAAGAATATTCCATTTTTCACTCATGCGCTGCTGCACCAGCTTTATATCATAGGTGATTGCCAGGAGTATAAAACTGGCGCCAAGGATTACGCCGCCCTGAAAACCGCCGCCCGGGCTGTGATGGCCGTGAGCCACAACATAGAGGGCGAAAAGCTGCATAAAGGGAACAAGCTGGCGGCTGACGAAGCGGATGATCGTATCTTCATAACCTGCAGAAATAGTGTAGGGCTCGGGAAGGTCGCAGCGGTCTGTGTGTTTGACTCTCCGCAGGATGGCTATGACGGCCAGGCCGGCCGTGAAAATCACGGCTGTTTCAAACATTGTGTCAAAACCCCTGTAGTCTGCAAGTACAGAGGTTACCATATTGGGGACCGCGGTATCGGCCAGGGTCTGGGTGATATAATAGGGCGAGACATGCAGGCTGGCAGGGGAGTTCGGGTCAGCAAAACCTGGAAAGTTCGCTTCTGCTGCCAGGAGCACCAGGCCCATGATAACTGCCGCACCCAGCCCGATGATCTTTGAAGCCAAGCGCCCTCTTCTTCTGGCCTTTACTATTCGTGTAGTCTGATATGCAGCCGCGATAAAGAGAATGGTGCTGACACCTGCTCCGACAGAGGCCTCGGTAAAAGCAACGTCTACGGCACCCATCTCGGTCCAGAGCAGACACATGAGAAAGCTGTAGGCCCCAAAAATGATAGCCGCACTGAGCAGGTCCTTGACCATTATGGTGGCGAAGGCGCAGAGAACCACAATAGACAGGACGCTCAAATCGATCTGCCAGATCATTTTAGCTTTGCCCCTCTGTGTTTTCCTTTTGCCAGGGTTTTACCCCGGACTCAAAGCCGGCATCTGTGATGGCATGGGTCGCTGTGGGGCTTGCCATAAAAACAAACACCGCGATCAAAAGAATCTTTATTCCCACCAGAACGGTTGCAAGGTTGATTTCGTGGAATTCATATAGCGCCAAGCCCGCAAGCATCAAAAGGGAAGACAGGGTATCGCCCTTGCCTGCCGCATGCATCCTGGAATAGAAATCAGGAAAACGCAAGAGCCCCACTGTTGTGGCAAAGAAAAAAATGAGGCCGCTGGCAACAAGGAGGATGACTATACTGTTCATTTGTCCTCCTCTGCCCTGAAGCGGAAACCGTAGCCTCTGGCCTTGAGATTTTTGTGGTGCTGGAAGTAACGGGAGGCGCCGATGGTAACGATAAAGTTCAGCAGGGCGTAGGCAAGGGCAATATCTACAAACATATCGACCCTGTGATACAGGGTGCCGATCAGCACGAGAAGAATGGTGGTCTTGGTGCCGATGACATTGACACCCATGATCCGGTCAATTGCCGTCGGGCCGGATATGGCGCGGTATAAAGCCAATAGCATCATTATGCAAATTACTACGCCAATACCGAGAAAAAAATGTTCCACTTAGCCCCTCTCAAAAACTTTTGCCAGCCGGTCTTCCATTTCTCCAGGCAGGCCGGCTGCGGCCTTGCGGCTGATGGCATGCACGTAAAAAACACCGTCCTCAATGCGGATGGTGATGGTGCCCGGGGTCAGGGTTATGGAGTTGGCCAGGGCGACCTGTGCTATATTACTTTTCAATTTTGTTTTAAAGGTGACGATGGTCGGATCTATCTTGTTCAATATATTCGGATGCAATGCCAGGAAGGCAACATGCAGCGTTGAAAGTACAATCTGGTATAAGAGCCAGGGGATGTAACATAAAAAACGGAATGCAATAACCAGCCTGTCATTCTTCCTGGCATCGTGCATGAGGATATCGGTGGAAAGCAAGGCCACCAAACCGCTGGACAGAACCCCAAGGGTCAGATGGAACAGGTCGAATTTGCCCGAGAGCAGAATCCAGAACCCAAACATGATCAGAAAGGTATAAATATATCGCATGTGAAGCCAGGCCGGTTAAGTAGCGCCAATCCGCTTAGCCAATATTATTTTGCTTTCAGCAACCAGTAAAATGATCTATGCTAGCGCAAATGTAATTAAAACCTCTGAAAAAACAACAGTTTTTTATAAGTATTTTTACGGATAAAATAAAATTCCCTGAAAAAGATGGATGTTTTTCGTATTCTCTTTCCGGTTTCAGGTGTTGAAACCTCTATTTTTATTCCGCCTCTTATAGCTTTTGTGATTTCTTTTTTTTCCTCCATGGCAGGGATAACCGGCGCTTTTCTGATTCTTCCCTTCCAGATGAGTGTCCTGGGGTTTACCACACCGTCGGTGAGCGCAACCAATTTTCTCTATAATGTGGTGGGCACCCCGGGGGGCATCCTGCGTTATATAAGGGAAGGCAGGATGGTCTGGCCCCTGGCCCTGGCGATCACCATCGGCACACTGCCCGGCGTGCTTGCCGGATATTATATCCGGGTCCGTTATCTCCCTGACCCGAAAGCATTCAAGCTATTTGTCGGGATAATTCTGTTGTATATCGGGATGCGGGTGGTAAAAAAAATAATCCGGACCGGCGGCACAGTTGCAGCAGAGAAAAACAGGGATTTTACCATCAGCAATGTCACATACAGCTTAACGAGAATAGGCTTTGATTTTCAAACACGGCAGGTGGAGTTCAGCCTGGTGAGTATAGTTGTTCTGGCCCTGGTTGTCGGGGTCATAGGCGGGATTTACGGTATAGGCGGAGGAGCCATCATCGCCCCATTCTGTGTGGCATTCTTGAACATCCCGGTGCACACGGTTGCCGGGGCTGCGATATTCGGCACCTTTGCCACTTCCATTGTCGGTGTCACCATTTACAGTATAATCCCTTTTTATAATGGCCAGCCTGCACCGCCTGACTGGCTGCTTGGCATTCTCTTCGGACTTGGTGGTCTTTTGGGCATGTATCTAGGTGCCAGGACTCAGAAATATGTACCGGAAAGAACAATTCAGGCCATACTGGCAGCTGTAATTTTTCTGGTAGCGGCAAACTATATAATACAGTTTTTCAAATAACCGGACATGAACTGCGCCGGAGCTCTGGGTCTGCACTTTGTGCATGCGCAGACAGGCAGCAGCTCACAAAGTGAAGATATAAAAAAGCCCCACCGCAAAACCGGCAGGGCTTATTTCATGTATCATTGAGAAGATTGCTCCTAATGGCCAACGGCAAGGAGGCCGCTTGCTGCAAGGGCTAAAATGGCGGCCTCGGCCAGGGCCATTATGGCATAGGCCTTATCGCCCCGCTTGAAAAGTCCTGGTACAATAGCAAGGTAGCAGAAGATGGTCACACCGGAGAGGATGGCAATAGGGATGAAATTAACGAAATCGCCTTTGCCGATAAGCTTGAGCCAGGACCAGCCGGTGGGCAGGTGGTCCCAGTGCAGAAAGTTATTGTTGATTTCCACAAGGTACTCGTGGACAGGCTGACTCCAGTAGCCGGAAATTTCAGAAAGGGGAACCGCAGCAGGCATTATGCGGAAGACATACAGGGCAAAGGTAATGAACATCAAAGCCAGGCCGATGAGCATGCCTTTTTCAAGGATTGTTGCATAGAGAAGCTGCTCCTGTGTTGCTTCAGTAGTCATTTTGACTGTTAGTTTTTCCATGATTGTGTCCTCTCCTTATATATCTAAAAAAGATCAATGCCGAGACCCTTGGTCAGGGCCTTGATGCCGGCAAAGGCAAGTATCGCGATAACCATCCAGCGGATAAAGGTTGGCTTTGCCACCTTTAATATCCGCACACCGACAAAGGACCCCAGCATAATACCGATCAGGGAAGGTACAACCATCATGGGGATTACACAGCCCTTATTCAGATAGATCCAAGCAGCTGATGTGTCGGTGATGGACAGCAGGAACTTGCTGGTCGCAACCGATATCTTCAGAGGCGCTCCCATCATCAGGTTCAGGACAGGGACATTTGCCCAGCCGGCGCCCAGGCCGAACATGCCGGCCATGAAACCGATGATTATGAAGGTGGCGAGTCCCAGGGGGGTCCGATGAACACACCAGTTGATATCCTGGCCGCTGCTTGCCTCATGGTAAATGCCGCAGATGCGCAGAGCAGAGGACAATGGGTCAGCCTGTTTGACTTCAGGGATGGCGGATTTTTTTGCAGTAAACATTATCACCACTATACCGAGAATGGTGGCGCCAAGCAGTATCTGTACAATATTTGTCGGCAGGGCCAGGCCTACCATGGCTCCGACAATGGCCATGGTGGAGGCGATAAGGGCCACGGGAATGGCTAGGCGCAGGCTGGCCATGTTCATCTTCAAAAGACCGGGACCTGCGGCAAGGGCGCCTGAAAGCGCAACAAGCAGACCGGTGCCGCGGACAAAGTCAAGGTGAAACGGGAAAAAACCGCTGATTATGGGGACATAGAGCACACCACCGCCGACACCGCCAAGCACGGCAACGATTCCCATAAAAAAGGTTACAACCAGCAACACTACAGGCCAGACCCACCACGCTGTATCGCTTGCCGGGGGGACAGGGGCTGATGCTCCAGCCTCACTGGCAAGCGCCCAGAGGGGATTGAGTGTCAGGGCGCAAACCAGGGCTGCATAGCTTCCCCCAAGTTTTCGCGACATGCTTTTTATCATTACTTCCTCCTCACCATTTTTTATATTTTATGTAAATTCCAGGGAAAAATGATTTGCTTCGATAAAAAAATGAGTGGCTATTCATAATGCTTTGCAATAGCAAATGTCAAGACCATCTGTATTTTTTTTGCCATCTGCAACACTGGCGTTGCAAATTGCAACACGCTGAAAAGCTGAGTTGGCAAATAATAAGGATCTAAATATTATGCGAAAAAGAAGGACAGCAGGAACATGATTTGTATTGAATGTTTCATTGAAATATCCTGCGTAGTTTTTTACGGTAAATGCGAAGAATATAAATATGGCTCTGCATATTCTGCCTCAAGACGGCATGGAAAAGAATGAACCCTGAAAGTAAAGTTTTTGATATTGGCGCGGTTCTGGCTCAACTTGAAAAAGAAGTTGCCAGCTATGATGTCCCTGTGGTCGACCTGATAGCCGTGCAGACCAGGGACCCTTACAAGATTCTGCTGGCCACAATCCTTTCGGCGCGCACCAAGGACGAGACAACTGCCAAGGCAGCGGCCAGGCTTTTTAAAAAAGCTCCTGACCTTGAAAGTCTCTCCAGGCTTGAAGAAAAAACCATTGCCAAGTTGATATACCCTGTCGGGTTTTATAAAAACAAGGCCAGATTTTTGAAGGATCTGCCTGCCGCGCTTGATCAGTTTGGCGGCATGGTTCCAGAGACAGTTGACGAACTGATCACACTGCCCGGTGTCGGCAGAAAAACAGCAAACCTGGTGGTGGCGGTTGCCTTTAAGAAGCCGGCAATCTGTGTTGACACCCATGTTCACCGGATCACGAATATCTGGGGTTATGTAGCGACCAAGACTCCACTGGAAACGGAAATGGCCCTGCGCCAGAAACTGCCAGGTAAATACTGGATACGCTTCAATTCTATTCTGGTCGCATTTGGCCAGGCTGTATGCAAGCCGGTGCGCCCCCATTGCGATCGCTGCCCCATTGAAAAACTTTGTCCTAAAATTGGAGCAACCCCAAGAAAATTGTCTGCAGGGAAAAAAAGAATGGAAAAAAAGGACGTAAAAAAGTTTATCTCGTGGAATGTAAATGGCCTGCGCGCCTTAGAAAAAAAGGGCTTTATCGACATCATGTATGAGCTTGACGCAGACGTGGTATGTCTGCAGGAAATAAAGGCTACGCCCGGGCAATTGCCTGAGACTCTGAAAAATATTCCCGGCTTCAGGTCTTTCTGGTTTCCGGCCTCACGAAAGGGCTATGCCGGGGTCAGCACCTATTCCAAAATTGAGCCCGTGAATGTCCTTTATGGAATGGACGTTGCCGTGCATGACCAGGAAGGCCGGGTGCTCACCCTGGAATTTGATGATTATTTCCTGGTTAATGCTTATTTCCCCAATGCCCAGCCGGGCCTGGTAAGACTTGATTACAAGCTTGCCTTTAACCATGATATCCATAACTTCGTTGACAGGCTGGCTGAAAGGAAAACAGTTGTCATCTGCGGTGACTTCAATGTTGCCCATAAGCCCATCGACCTGGCAAATCCCAAGCAGAATGAGAAGAATCCAGGGTATTCGCTGCCGGAAAGAGAGTGGATGGATACCTTTATCAACGCAGGTTATATTGACACCTTCCGGAAATTCAACCAGGAACCGGAACAGTATACCTGGTGGAGTTACCGCTTCAATGCCAGGGCAAAGAATATCGGCTGGAGGATCGATTACTTCTGCACAGACCCTGCCAGTGACGCAAGAATAAGAAACGCAGCTATTCTGGACAACATTTTCGGCTCAGACCATTGCCCGATCAGTTTGGATTTTGAGTAAAAAAAGGGCCATATCAGTTTTATCATGATACGGCCCCTGAGTTATATTTTTTTGTTATTGATAATAGTGTGTAATAACCCTGTTAAATCTCAATGCACGACCAGCACCGGGCAGGTGGCATAGCCTATGGTTCTCTCAGTAACACTGCCCATGAGCAGACGCTGCAAACCTTTCTTGCCGTGTGATCCCATAACGATCAGGTCGACATTGATATTTTTGGCCAGGGAAGTTATTGCCTCATATGCTTCGCCTTCTTTAACCAAGGTGGTAACCTCGATCCCGGCTTCCTTTCCTTTTTCTTCAATTGTAGCTAGTTTTTCCTTTGCCTTACCAATGAGCTCATCGACTATACCAGGGGCCAAAGCCAGATATTCGTCATTGGTATAAACAACGGAAACTGCTGTCAGGCTAGCAGACTGGTCCCTGGCAAGTACTATGGCCCTCTCCACTGCTGTTTCACAACTTGGAGATCCGTCGGTGGCCAAAAGAATGTTTTTCCGGGTCAGCTTTGCGCCTTCGGGTACAACTAGGACGTCTTTTTGGGTATAGCCGATAACCCTTGCCGTAACAGAGCCTACAAGTTCTCTCTCCAGTTGATGCTTTCCTCTGCGCCCCATAACGATCAGGTCGCAGTTTTCATCATCAGCCACATGGACAATTTTATCATACGGTTCGCCCTGGGTCATGTTTGTCAGGATATGCACATCCTCTTGATCGGCAATTTTCTGGGCCTCTTGCAAAAGCTTCATTCCCGGCCCTTCAATGGTTTCCTTTATATTGGAGACTCCCACCAGTTCAAGGTCCCCGACATATTCCGGCAGAACAGTAAGCACCTTGATCCAGCTCTTATCCTCTTTCGCCAGATGACTTGCAACGACCAGCCCATTTCTGGACGATGCAGAACCGTCATAGGCTACGAGAATTTTCCTGTAATTAGCCATGGGAGATAATCTCCTTTAGCTTGGCTTCAGCTTTTGCATGGGTCATGCCCTTGACCATGGCAACCGTTATGATTAATCCTGCCGAAGCAAGCGCTGTTACCAGGGCCCAGAAGCTGACCTGGCCGAGAGTGTGTGCCATCTGCGGTTCAAGAGCCGGGCGCAGGTTCAGATCGGCCAGGTAGCCGGGAATCTTTGCGCCGCGGCTGACAGCGACGATGAGCATGGTGGAAGCCATGACCAGCTTGATCATGTAATCCTTAACATAGGTGGTGCCCAGGGCACCCAGCTGCACGCCGATAAGCGAGCCGGCCAGGATGAGCAGAGTCAGGCGGATGTCGATCAGGCCGCTCAAGCCCCACTGGATTGAACCCCAAGCCCCCATGACAAAGGCAATGATCAACTCGGTGGCAGAGGCAACGACGGCAGAGGCACCGACAACATAGATCATGCCGGGAACACCGATAAAGCCGCCAACAGCAATGGTGGCAGCCAGCATCCCGGTAAAGAGACCGACAGGGATGGTGATCCAGGCTGAAATTCTCACTTTGGCCACCTTGAAGTACATCATCGGCGGGAGATTGATTTTCTGCATGCGAAGGGCCAGTTTGGAAACCTTGGCCTCATCGCCGCCCTTGGCAAGTTTGTATGCATCGTAAAGAACATAGCCTCCAACGAACACCAGGACAACCATGAAGATAAAGCTAACATAGAGGTTGGAGCCTGCGTTGCCGAAATGGTTGAGGATGTACTTCTGGATCTTGATGCCGATCTGGACACCGATGATAGCGGTAACCGCCATTACCAGGCCCAGCTTGATATCGGCCTGGCCGTATTTGTACCGTTTGTAGGCGCCGACCATGGCCTTGGGGAACTTGTGGCACATATTGCTGGCAACCGCAATCGCCCCGGGTGCACCGAGCGACATCATGGCGGGCGTCAGCACAAAGGCTCCGCCGGAGCCGATAAAACCGCTCAACAGACCTCCGATGAGACCGATGACCAGGAGGGCGATTATCCTGGTAACCGTCATGTCCATAAACATGATGTCAATACTTTTGATGACATTTTCCCCGGCATGTTTATCCAGGCTTACCATGACCTTCTTATTCACCCTGACGTCACCCGGGCTCATGTCAGCCCCGAGGACAAGCAGGCTCGTTTCTTCGCTGCCCGACTTCTTAAAGACAGCTGTGCGGGCCGTATCATCTACACTCAGAAAAGTGCCCTTCATGACATCCTTTGGCGGCGGCCCGCCCGCAAAGGCAGATGTGGCCATGGGCAGGATGAGAAAAATTCCCAGTATGATGTATAATAATTTCTTCATTTCTAATTGCTCCTCGTTTATATAAAATTGGTTAATTTCCTATTTTTTCTTAGCTTCAATACCGAGAACACTCAAGAGGTTGCTGGCAAAAGCGCCGTGGACGAATGAAAAGATCAGCGCGGTCCCAACCGGGTATACTGCATGCCAGCCACCCATGGTGTATACTTCAGTCACCAGCTTCTGGTTGGTTATCAGCATAAAATAGCCGATAAGAGACAAAGAGCCGAAGATCGCCATTCCTGCATAGGGTTTTTTCTTGGCGCCAACCGGTTTTTTTTCCTTAACAGCTTTTTGCTCCTGCCGGAGAAATTCTACAGCTGTTTCATGTTCGCCTGCTTCGGCAAAAGTCACTGCAAACATCTGTTCATCAAATTTTGTTACCCCTGAACCCATGGTCTCTACTCCTTTTTATTCTTTAAGTTTTATATAGACTTATCCTTACGCTGCAGAGCACATATCCGTGACCTGCAGAAAATTTCGCTTCTTTATGGATGAGAATTTTTCAGCCGGAATTCCTAAGAGTAAACCATGACCGGACAGTTGAGCTTCTGCATGATCCAGTCAGGAGACCAGGCATTCTCCTCCTTCGTTTTGCCAGGCTTCTTTTCCATGAGGTCAATTCTCAGGACAACACAGAGAATATCACGCCTCGTTTTCCCGTATTCAATCAATCTGTCGTCCAGGCTTTCTCCGGCACCCAGTGAAGAACAGACAATTTCTTCACCCTTTTGGGAAAATTCCCGCCATACTGCGGTGTTGGAAATATCCTCTTTCCCCGGACCCTGCTTATGAAGAATCTCAAGCTGCCCCCCAAGCCTTTTGCATAGATCCAGAGCATAATTCAATATCCGCATACTCAGGTCATCACCTTCCAGAACGACCAAAACCTTTTTATGGGCGTTTTTATTCTTCCCTGCCAGCTGCCGCGCTGTTTCGAACTCACCGACTTCAGCAAAAGCTGCGGCAGCCATCGCCTTCTGGAATTTTTCCTTTCCGTTTTTAAAAAATGACACAACTTTCTCCAGTAAAAAGTGATTATGAATGTACTTCAGCCCCGTGCAGATCAGTAGTCAGCACGGTATTGCATTCCTTGCATTTTGAGGCCCTGTTAGTTTTGCGTCCAGAATCGGTTAAAAGGCTTTT
>Ga0209742_10000013_pt1 | contig 91189 bp, 81 predicted proteins | sample DeeMarSeWOR38_10_FD_187462 | JGI IMG/M metagenome (GOLD analysis project Ga0209742, IMG submission 187462) | Marine sediment microbial communities from White Oak River estuary, North Carolina - WOR-3-8_10 (SPAdes) (version 2) | ecosystem: Environmental > Aquatic > Marine > Intertidal zone >...
CCGCTGCCAATGCCTCCGGCCATGTCGTTTAAGCCGACCCATGGGGTTGTGTGGCCAAAACAGGCGCCGTTATAAAAGGCTAATCCAGGTGGCCGTGACTGATGCTGGTTAACTATAGTTCCGGTTATTGTGGTGGTACTTGGGGGGTCCGTAACGGGGATCGCATTAAACGGCTTGACAAAACCAATGAATACATGGAAGTTTACAACACCCAGCTCAGCAAAAAAAGGTGGCTCGTTGGCTTTGACCCAGGCGTCGATGACCTTGGTGCCCTCGATGGTGGTAGTTTGCTGCCAGCCTTGCCCCCCGGGTGGCACTGCTTGGATGCCATATTTGCCGGGCGCCAGGTTCTTGATGGTCAGGCGGCCATCTGGACCCGTAATCAAGGGCTCAAACCCGTTTGGATTACCGGCCGCATCATAGGTTGTGCCCAAAGGGTTGCCGAAGGCGTCCGTAGTCTGGATGCCGGCTGAAGCGCCATAGCGGCCGCCTGCATCTTCCAGGATAACAGTGAAGCCGCTCATATCCCCACCATTCAGTGCCGGGTCCTCCTGTGGCATATCAGGTGCATTGTTGATCGGATTATTGTCTTCAAAAACGAAGATAGTGATCTGGGCAGTGGGTATGGGATGTTCGTTGACATAGACGGTAGCGCCAACACCGGGTACATATACAGCTCCACCGATGGAGGCGCCGGAGCGGGGCACTACAGAGACATAGTAATTCTTGCCGGGATCAAACCCTCCTGCAGGCAAAACATCCGCGGCACAGGAATCAGACGGGTTTGCGGTCACAATATCAGCAAAACCTACACAGCCCTTGGCCACCAAAGGCATGTAGCTCCGGTGGAAACCGACGGAAAGGGTCTCGCCGCCCGGGATGCCATCATTGGCCTGATCCCAGTTTGGATCGAATGTTGTAGGATCGGCAGGACCGCCAGGAACAGTGGTCTGGACGTGGTATGTCTTATCCTCCTCAACCAGCCAGCGGTAAGCTGTAATGGGTCTCGTGTTGCCGGCCGCATCTACACCCATGACCGTCAGACCCGGCAGATTTGCGGCATGAACCCGAACAGAAAAAGCAATTACAAGCATAAATGCCAGCAACAGGCTCATTCTCAACGGTGTTCCCCCTTTTCTCCTGAACTCTACTCTCATGCTCTTTCCTCCTTGCACCCCTTAGATCGTTTATAACCGACAACACCGGAGTTTTGGACGCCAGGGCAGAAGCAAATATTTCTCTGTTGTTCCTGGCAGTCCAAAAAATTCAATGGTAATTAAATGAAAGCTGATTTAATAGGCTTGTGTGTTCTCTCTTTACATATTGTCCATACATATTTTGATTCTAATAAAAACCGGCTAGTTTATTAATAAACATATATAATAATGTCTCTCATTATCATGTATGGGGGTAACTATGTATTTAATGGTTTTAAAGACCTGATTCCTTGCCTCCTTCTATCGGTATGCCGAACCAGGTATTTCCGCTCAAGAATTTTTCCCCTGTGGTCTCTTCTTCTGCGTTCAAGGGGCACTTTAAGTAAAACTTCTTCAATAGCTGCGCCACCAGCCTCTTTGTCTGCCGGTTTGTTCTTCGTGGAGAGTATGGTCTTTATCAGGGCCAGTATTTCATTACCGGTCCATAACTCTTTGGATATGATATGGTTGGCTCCTCTCAGAATCGCCTCCTTCCTGTATTCGTCTATGCAATAATCAGTAAAAAGTATGATATTTACTCCAGGATGCCTCCCGCGCAGCTGATCAAGCAGTTCCAGCTCTCTGCCGGCGTAAATATTAACCCCCAGGAAGAGGATATCGGGCCTGTAATCACTTGTTTCAGCCAGACATTCTTCGCCACTCAAAACCCATTTGATATCGACATGGGGAAAACGGCGTTGTATAATCCGGAGCAGCTCTGCCCTGAAAAACTCGTTTTTTTCGCAGAGAAGTATTCTGTTCAAGGATTCTTCTTTTTGCATGTCCAGGCCCTTTTATTCATTGGATTCATGAGATTAGCGGTTTTGTATTGCGGCTGTTATTAAACGGGTATTTTGCCAGATTGCCGACTCCTTGTTACTCTGGTAAGTATATAAAATAAATAGAGGGAAAACCCTATATTGGGCAAAATTAGGGTGTATTTTTTAATAGTCTGGCGGATTAAATGGATACTTCGGGAAGAAAGGCTTTTCAGATCACTCCATTCAGCAAGCATGTACGCGAAACGTGCAACCTTCTGACATATATATGAACCCCCTGTTTTTCATAATCTCCCCAGTGCCATTCATTTATTGTGTCCGGGCTGCAAACCTTAGTCTTTTTTGAGCCTTCAATACTTATAAAAAAATATATAAAATTTAATGTTTTCTATTCTTTCATTTTTAAAATCCATACACAGAGCTCAGCACGTGCAATGGCAGTCTGCTTACCAGTCACAGCCAGTCAGCCCTAGTCGGTCATGGCTGCAGATTCAAACAGATCGGCAAAACAGCATGACGCCACAACACAGTAAGGATTTTCGTGGGATTGCCGGCGTTATCATGATGGCTGCAATTGTGGTTACCACCTTATCCTCCTGCACCATGGTCTCAAAAAAAATGCTGCCGGGTATTGAATACCGTGAAAATCCCAATGTGGAGATTATCGAGTATGACGACCATGCAAAACTTCAGGAGGACTGCGTCAAGCAGCACAAGAAGGCGAGCTGGCAATATTCCGGCTGTTCACTTGTACCCCATGATGCAAAGCAGAAATGCATAGTCCGGGTGATGGCCGGGGATGAGAGAACAAAAAAGCATGAGTTGGCACATTGTCACGGCCATGCTGATACTTTTTTACCGTGGATGGTTGATTTTGATTTTTACTGATAGCAATTAGGGCTGTTATGCAGTTAAACAAAATCGCGGTCAAAGGGCCTAATTAAGAGACAGGTAATAAATGACGATCACGAACCAGGAGCAATCACTGTTTCAAGCAGACGGGAAACTGATAGAATGGATGCGGGATATCCGCCGCACCATCCACCAGCATCCTGAACTTGCCAACGAAGAGCACCAGACCCAGCGCTATATCTGCACAAAGCTGCAGGAACTGGGCATCCCTTTCCGTACAGAAGGTCTGCACACAGGTGTAGTCGCAACCCTGGGGTCTTATTCTTCTGGAGAGCAGAGCAACAATTGCGTTGCTCTGCGGGCTGACCTGGACGGTTTGCCGGTGGATGAAAAAACAGGCCTGGCCTTTGCTTCAAAACTCCCGGGGCGCATGCATGCCTGCGGGCATGACGGCCATGTGGCCATGCTGCTTGGTGCAGCGGCAATGCTGCAGCATGTCGAGCTTCCCGGCAGGGTTGTCCTTCTCTTTCAGCCCGCGGAAGAATCAGGCGAAGGGGCACTGGCCATGATTGAAGACGGTGCCTTTGCAGGTGTCCAGGCCATTTATGCCGGCCATATTGACCGTCATTTCAAGGTAGGCCAGATTGCAGCCGAGCCCGGCCTGATCTGTGCCTATACCGACAAGTTCGAGATCAAGGTCTGCGGCCGCGGCGGCCATGCAGCCCGACCCCATGAAACCATTGACGCCATCGTGGTGGCCAGCCTGCTTGTCATGTCCATTCAAACCCTTGTTTCCAGGGAGATAAACCCATCCTACCCCACCGTTGTCAGTGTCGGGCGTTTCAGCGGTGGGTCTGCCTACAATGTTATTGCAGAAGAAGCTGTGCTTGAGGGCACCATACGTGCAACCCACCCGGAGATACGATCACAGATCATTGACGGCCTGGAGCGCATGGTCCGGGCCATGGACGGCTTGTATAATGCCAAGACAACCATACATTTCCGGGACGGACTGCCGCCGGTCATCAATCATCCCCTTGCAGCCAGGCTTGCCCGGAAGGCAGCAAAAAAAGTGGTCGGTACGGAGGGGGTCATCAAACAGCGCCACCCCAGCCTTGGCGGCGAAGACTTTGCCTACTTTCTGCAGAAGGTTCCCGGCTGCCTTGTGCGCTTCGGTGCCGGCCATCCCGAACTGCCGAACACTCCGGCCCACAGTCCTTATTTTGATTTTGACGAGAACGTTTTACCCATCGGTGCCGCATTTCTTGCCCAGGTTGCCTGGCAGACCCTGCAGCAGAAAGATATTTTCACTGCTCCTGCCAGCGGTTTTCCCCCTGCCATGAACCAGCCGGATCCGCTCAGCACAGAGGGGAGGAAATGATGCTCGAGAAAACAATTGAATTCAAGAGCAGCAAGCCCTTTACTCTCGGCGTCGAGATAGAGCTGCAAATTCTTGACAGGGAAAGCCTGAACCTGGTTCCCAGGGCTCCTGAAATCCTGACTCTGGTACCGGCCGGGCTGCAGGAACGGATAAAACCTGAATTCATCCGGTCCATGCTGGAAGTCAACACCGATGTATGCGCCAATATGGATGAGGTTAAACACAGCCTGGCGCAACTTATTCGGGAAGCTGAAAAACTGGCCAATCAACACGGCTGTTTTCTTTTTGCTGCCAGCCTTCATCCCTTTGCCCGGCACAGTGATCAGGAACTTTTCGACCATCCCCGCTACACGCGCATCATGAATGAATTACAGCTTGTGGGCAGACGGTTTATTACCCAGGGGCTCCATGTCCATGTCGGCATGAACAACCGTGATTCGACAATAAGAGTATGTGACAGTATCCGCCTTTTCCTGCCCATACTGCTCGCTCTGACCTGCTCCTCCCCCTATTATGAGGGGATCGACACGGGGCTTCACTCGTACCGGGCCAAGCTCTTCGAGGCTCTGCCCCTGGCAGGCATGCCCGACCAGCTTGAAAGCTGGGAGAAATACCTCGAAATGGTCAGACTGCTCACCAATACCGGCATAATCACCAGCGTACGCGACCTGTGGTGGGATGTACGGCCTCATCCGGATTTCGGCACCATAGAAATCCGCATCTGCGATCTGCCAGCCACCTTTAACGAGATCCTGGCCATTGTGGCACTTATCCAGGGGCTTGTGGCAGAAATGACTGAATCTGACAAACATCTCAATCCAAACATGCAGGTTCTGAAAAGCAATAAGTGGCAGGCAGCCAGGTACGGTCTGGCAGGAACATTCGTCTATCCCCTGCTGCAGAAAAAGATCTCCATGCAGGAGGCTGCAGGAGAAATATTTGCCAAGGTTACTCCGGTCATGGAACAGCTTGGCACAATCCACTATCTGCAGGATTTGCGGCAGATCATTAATTCAGGCACCAGCGCAGACCATCAGCGTAAAATATACATGGAACAGAAGGATTTTTCTGCAATAATCAAGGAACTGCACCCTAAATTCTGGCAATGAAAAAATTTGGCAAAGCAATAGTTGCAACCGGTCATCCACTGGTGAGTGGTGCGGCTGTAGAAATACTGCGTCAAGGAGGCAATGCTTTTGATGCCGCTGTTGGTGCAGGTTTTGCCGGTGCGGTTGCTGAACAGACCCTTACCAGTCTTGGTGGCGGGGGGTTTTTACTGGCACGGACGCACCGGGGAGAAGAAATACTGTTTGATTTTTTTACCGACACGCCCGGCAGAGGCCTTGACAACACTGATCTTGAACCGCATTTCTTTCCGGTCACCATACATTTCCCGGGCTCAGACCAGGATTTCAATATCGGCCTTGGATCAGTAGCAGTACCCGGCAACCTCAAGGGTTTTCTCCATGTCCATCAGCGCCTTGGCAGACTGGACCTTGACCAAATCCTGCAGCCGGCTATCCGTCTGGCCAGGGACGGCCTGGAACTCAATGACTGGCAGGGATACTTTTTAAACCTTCTAGAACCAATCGTGACCCATTCACCGGTGGGCCGAAAACTCTATACCATCAAGGGTTCCTGCGCCAGGCAGGGTGACCATATAACAAACCCGGAGATTGCTGAATTCTTATCTCAACTGCCGAAGGATGGCGGTGCAAGCTTTTACAAGGGGGCACTGGCAGAGGCAATTGACTATGATATGCGCAAGGGCAAAGGACTTCTCACTGCTGAAGATCTTGCTGCGTACAGGGTCATAGAACGTGCCCCCCTGTCCATCGGCTACCGGGAATATACCTTCCTTACCAACCCGCAGCCCTCGATGGGCGGTTCCCTGATCGGATTGGCCCTGGCGCTCCTGGAAACGCAGGATATGTCGGGTATCACCTACCATTCCACAGCCCATGCCCTGCAGACAGCAAAATTAATGACAGAGGTGGAAGAACTGCGCGAAAATGGCCTCAATACAACTTCCCTGCAGAAATCGGGCGCCAGGATCCGGCAGTTTTCCCGCGGTACAACCCATATCAGTGTTGCCGATGCAGAGGGCAATGTAGCGAGCATGACCTGTTCGAACGGCGAAGGATCAGGGTATTTTGTGCCCGGCACAGGGATTATGCTCAACAACATGATGGGTGAGGATGATCTCCATCCTGAAGGATTTCACGCCAGTCCACCGGGACAGCGTGTCTCATCCATGATGTCCCCTTCCCTCCTCCTGAATAATGAGGCGGTGGCAATGGTCATCGGCAGCGGCGGCAGCAAGCGGATACGCACGGCTATCACCCAGGTGCTCAGCGCTATTATCGATTTCTCCATTCCGGTGCGGCAGGCTGTGGAAGCGCCCCGCATTCACTGGGATGGCGTCATGATGCAGGTTGAACCCGGCCTGCCTCCTGAAGCCATTGATGCCTTAAAAAAACACTGGCCGGTAAATGTCTGGTCTGCCATTGATGTGTACTTCGGCGGTGTTCATGCCGTTATTCCCAATATCGCAGGAGGGGGTGACCCGAGACGGGGAGGCTCTGTGCGGGTTGTTGAAGAATGACGATTGTAGAATGTAGAATGACAAATGGTTGGCAGCATAAATCAGCAGACCCAGCTAAAAAGGAAATTAACAAACTGTAGACACTAAACCTCAGAGACTCAGAGAACTGAGGAAAACATGAAGTAAATATTTTAAACTTCAAACTCATAACTTATAACTATTCAATGGCCGCTTATATCGCACGACGAATCCTGCTGATGATCCCTACCCTTTTCGGGATCATGCTGGTAACCTTTGTCGTCACCCAGTTTGTTCCCGGTGGGCCGGTTGAACGTCTGCTGGCAGAAATTGAAGGGCATTCCACGGCAGGGCTTTCCGGCGGTAAAGGTGAGGTGCGGACAGTTGTCAAGAGCGACCTGTACCAGGGCGCCCAGGGGTTGGACGAGGAGCGCCTCAAAAAACTGCGGGCCCTCTATGGCTTTGACAAGCCACCTGCAGAGCGTTTTCTGACCATGATGAAGAATTTCCTCGTCTTTGATTTCGGCACCAGCTACTACCATCACAAAAGTGTCGTCAGCCTTGTGATTTCCAAATTGCCTGTTTCCATGTCCCTTGGGCTCTGGACCTTTCTGATTGTCTATCTTACCTGTATCCCGCTGGGGATCTACAAGGCGGTGCACGATGGCTCACGCATTGATGTCATCTCCAGCACATTTATACTTATCGGCTATGCTATTCCCGGCTTTGTCCTTGCCATCATGCTTATTGTTCTCTTCGGCGGCGGCAGTTTTTGGAACATTTTCCCCCTGCGCGGCCTTGTGTCGGACAACTGGTCTGAACTCAGCCTGATGAGCAAAATCCTCGACTACCTCTGGCATATGGTGCTGCCGATAACTTCAAGTGCAGTGGGCTCCCTGGCTGTCATGACCCTGCTGACCAAGAACAGTTTTATTGAAGAGATCCGCAAACAGTATGTTACAACTGCACGGGCAAAAGGACTCAATGAAAACCAGGTGCTCTACAAGCATGTATTCAGGAACGCGATCATACCCATCATTACAGGATTTCCTGGCTCATTTATCACATCTTTCTTCACCGGCAGCCTCCTCATTGAAACGATCTTTTCTTTAGACGGCATGGGGCTGCTGGCCTACGAGTCCGTTATGAACCGTGACTATCCGGTGGTTTTGGCAACCCTGTACTTTTTCACCATCATAGGGCTCATTTCCAGGCTGCTTTCCGACTTGAGTTATGTCATGGTTGATCCGCGCATAACCTTTGAGAGTGTTGAATAATGAAGAAGGGAAGATCACGCCAGAGACTTGGAGTTCGGCGCTGGAAACGGTTCAAGTCAAACCGGCGCGGCTATTACAGCCTGATTCTCTTCACCATTCTTTTTGTCATCAGCCTTGGTGCTGAAATGATAAGCAACGACAAGCCCTTTCTCATTTATTACGAAGGGGGTTTGTATTGGCCGATCTTCAAAGCTTACCCTGAAACAACGTTTGGAGGCGATTTTGATACAGAGACAGATTACCGTGACCCCTATATTCTCGATAAGATTAAAGCTGGCGACAATTTCGCCCTCTTCCCCCTGAACCATTTCAGTTATGACACAATAAACCTCGATCTGGACAGGCCGGTACCATCGCCTCCGACAGGAGACAATCTTCTAGGTACCGATGACCGGGGACGGGATGTTCTGGCCCGCCTGATCTACGGTTTCAGGTTATCTGTGCTCTTTGGTTTTGCTTTGACACTCATAGGGACGACTGTCGGCATTCTTGCCGGTTCGGTGCAGGGATATTTCGGCGGCAAAACCGACCTTTTCATGCAGCGTTTTATTGAAATATGGGGGGCTATGCCCGAGTTGTATCTGCTCATTATTTTTGCCTCCATTTTCAAGCCCAGTGTCATGCTGCTTCTGATCCTTCTTTCCATTTTCGGCTGGATGGGTTTGTCAGACTACGTACGGGCCGAATTCCTCAAGGGCAGGAATATGGATTATGTCACTGCTGCCAAGGCATTAGGGGTCTCCAACGTGGTCATTATGTTCCGGCACCTGCTGCCGAACGGTATGACGCCGGTCATCACCTTCCTGCCCTTCAGGCTTTCAGGCGCCATTCTTGCCCTGACCAGCCTCGATTTTCTCGGCCTGGGTGTGCCGCCATCAACCCCAAGCCTCGGCGAACTGCTGGCCCAGGGCAAAAGCAATATTGAGGCGTGGTGGCTGTCGATGTCCACCTTTGCGGTCCTTGTCGGAACACTGATCCTCCTGATTTTCATAGGCGAGGCCCTGAGGGAAACATTTGACCCACGGCAGTTGGTGAAGCAGAAGAAAGTGAAGAGTGAAGAGTGACAAAAAAGCTGAATGCTAAGTTATGAAATTTTAAAACTGATAGCTGATAACTGCCTGCTATAGACAAAAAAATATGCTTCTGGACATACAAAACCTATCATTAACGTTTCACACCGAGGATGGTGACAGCAAGGTCCTGCACGACATATCATTTGGTGTACAAAACGGTCAGACTGTCGCCCTTGTCGGCGAATCAGGCTCCGGTAAATCTGTTACCGCATTGTCCATTCTGCGCCTTTTAGAAAAAACCGCCACAGTCACCACCACCGGTATAATCAATTTTTCCGGCCAGAACATTCTCGCACTGCCTGAATCAAAAATGCGCCATATCCGCGGCAATCAGATTGCCATGATCTTCCAGGAACCGATGACTTCCCTGAACCCGGTCTATTCAATCGGCAACCAGCTGATAGAGCCCTTGATGCTGCACCAGGATCTCACGAATGAAGAGGCCCGGGCAAAGGCCATTGATCTCCTGGACAGGTGCGGAATTCCTGATCCCGGGCAGCGGCTAGCAAGCTTCCCTCATCAGCTTTCAGGCGGACAGCGGCAGCGGGCCATGATCGCCATGGCCCTTGCCTGCAGACCGGCACTGCTCATTGCAGATGAACCGACAACTGCCCTCGATGTCACAATCCAGGCCCAGATCCTCGAACTGCTGGAGGACATCCAGAAAGAGTTTGACATGGCGGTTCTGTTGATTACCCATGATCTGAACATGGTAAAAAAAATATCAGATCATGTGCACATTATGCACGACGGCAGAATTGTGGAAAACGGTGCGACCGAGACCATATTCGCCAGACCCCGGGACCCGTATACCATCCACCTGCTCAACAGCGTTCCCAAGGGTGAGCCGAAGCCGAAGCCTGGCCATAAGGAGCTTCTGACAATTTCTGGCCTGCAGTGTCATTTTCCTATCAGAGCTGGTTTCTTCAAACGCACCATCGGCAAGATCAAGGCTGTTGACGGGGTGAGCCTGACCATCCGCCAGGGTACAACCTATGGTATTGTTGGTGAGTCCGGCTCCGGAAAAAGCACGCTTGGCATGTGTATACTGCGCCTGACAGAGTGCCAGGGAAAAATTCTTTACAATGGTGAAAAAGACAGGCCCCTCGACCTGGTTCACCAATCAAGAGCAGCACTCAGACCTCTGCGCAGAGAGCTGCAGGTCGTTTTCCAGGATCCTTTTTCCTCTCTTTCGCCGCGCCTGAACATCGAGCAGATCATAAGCGAAGGACTCAAGGTGCATAATATCGGCAAGGACAAAAAGGACCGGCAGCGCATGGTTTTTAAAACTTTGCAGGAAGTGGGACTTGATGAAGAGATGGCAGGCCGCTATCCCCATGAGTTTTCTGGCGGGCAGCGGCAGAGAATAGCAATTGCCCGGGCCATTGCCCTCAAGCCGAAATTTATCATGCTGGATGAACCAACCAGTGCCCTGGACATGACGATCCAGGCCCAGATTATTAAACTGCTGAAAGACCTGCAGACGCGGTACGGGATGACCTATCTTTTTGTCTCCCATGACCTCAGGGTTATCAGGGCCATGGCCGATGAAGTAGCAGTAATGCGGAACGGCAAGATTGTAGAGGCAGGACCTGCAGCCGCTTTATTCAATAACCCGCAGCACCCGTACACCAAAAGTTTGTTTGCTGCTGCCTTTGAGCTGACGACGAAGACAGGGGAATTGAAGATTTGAAAAATTGAAAATTTATGGTAGAACATCCCCGGTTTTCAATTTTTACATATATACACCACGTTCCTTATAGATTTTGGCAGTTGCTTTAGCATTTTCTAGTTGTTCAAATATTTTTCAAATCTTCCATTGGAAATAGGACATTGACCCTATTTCCAGTTCCTCACCAGTTCAAGCAGGGTCCGGACGCCAATGCCTGATGGTCCATTTTGCGGGGCATACGGCTTATCGGTAAAATTATAAGCCGTACCGGCAATGTCCAGATGCGCCCAGGCTGTTTCCCCCACAAATTCCTGAAGAAAGGCGGCGGCGGTAATGGTGCCCGCTGCACGGTTGCCTACATTCTTGATGTCTGCAACCTTTGATTTTATCTGCCTGGAATATTCAGGACCGAGCGGCAGGCGCCAGAGAGGCTCTCCGCTCCTGTCCCCGGCAGCCAGAACCTTCTGCGCCAGCTCATCATCGTTGCTCAACAGGCCGGTGCGGTGATGTCCAAGACCAATGACCACTGCACCGGTCAGCGTTGCCAGATCAACAACCGCCTTGGGCTTATACTGTTTAATACCATAGGCCAGCGCATCCGCCAGGATCAGGCGCCCCTCAGCATCGGTGTTGACCACCTCAATGGTTTTCCCGCCGTAAATTGTTATGATGTCGCCGGGCTTCAAGGCACTGGGCCCGGGCAGATTTTCCGTTGCCGGCACAATGGCCACAATATTGACACCTTTAGGTTTCTCCTCTCCAATCGCTTGCATGGCACCGAGGACCGCGGCCCCGCCGCACATGTCAAACTTCATTTCTTCCATGCCTTTCGGCGGTTTCAAACTTATACCGCCTGAATCAAAGGTCAATCCCTTGCCTACCAGCAGCAAGGTGGGATTGCGCGTTGCGGTCTTATATTCAAGGATCACCATTTTCGGGGGCTGGGCAGAGCCGCTGTTAACTCCAAGGATGCCTCCCATTTTCAGACGATTCATTTCGGCCTTGGACAAAACCCGGCAGGTAAAATTATATGTTTTGGCAAGTTTGCGCCCGAACTCGGCAAACCTGCTGGGAGTCCAGACATTACCCGGTTCATTTGCCATATCACGGGCTGTACATCCGGCCAGAGCCGCAACCCTGCCCCTGTTCAAGCCCACGAGGACAGGCTTTTCCGCTTTCTCTGTCAAAAGCAGGATTTCCTTAATTACGCCTGGCGTCTCATCTTCCTGCTTGGCTTTCTTGTATTTTCTGAACTGGTATGCCCCCAGTATAAGGCCCTCACTTATGCATTCAGTAGTTTCCTGTTTATCAAGGATAAATGAGGCCGGCAACACGACCAGAATTTTTTCAGCCTTAGTCTTCAGGGCAGTCTCAGAGACCTTGCCTCCGGCCCTGCGGTAATTATCCCGCCAAACATCAGAGGGTTTTGTACCATTATTAGTTTTGCCTTCCTCTGCTTTACCAAGGCCAATCACCAATACCCTTTTTGCCGCAAGTTTTTCCTGCCCGGAAGGGTAAAACAATAAGGTTTCTCCTTCCTTGCCGGAAAAATCACCTGCCTTGAAAGCTAGATTGATAGTATCCTGAACGTATTTATTGTCACATGCAGGGACTTTCTTTTCCTGCTGGTGCACAAAATAGGTGATCATGTCTCCTTTATATTTGGCCACATCCTGAATCGTGTGTGTAATTTTCATGCTAGTCTCCAGTGGTTGTCACAGTTGCTTATAGTATTAAAATCCTATTGCAGATATTTATTTGGCGGCTCAACCCTTTTTCTCTTTCTACTTTAAGGCCTATTGTATACTATATGAGAAAATTGCAAGTAAAATGTCAGAAACTTACCCTATTTACCACAGTTGCTGATGAACTCCAACATTGATCTATTTTTTAAAGCCCAGACACGATTAGCACCACCTGACAGGATCAAAAATTTACTAACGGGATACATGTCCGCATCATGTTTTTGCGTTGCCGGCAATACCATCGGTATGCGGTCATTTACTACTACATTCTGCCTAATGGCAGCTGACTCTCCCAAATCAGAATTCTTGTTCTCTGTGCTTTTTCCTAAAACAGGGATACCATCACAAGGAGGAATCCAGTGGTTACGCAGTTAATTCTGGCTACAGGAATTGCCGTCATTGTCTCAGCTCTCTGCAGTATTATTGAGGCAGTGCTCTACTCTGTTCCACAAAGCCAGGTGGAGGTCATGGCCCGCTCAGGGAAAAAATCAGGGTTGATCCTGAAAAAGCTGAAGAAAAATATTCAGCAGCCGATTACCGCCATCCTGACACTAAACACCATAGCCAATACCATGGGAGCAGCGGTTGCCGGCGCCTCTGCCGCAGTTGTCTTCGGTGAAGAAAATCTTGTCTGGTTCTCGGTTTTCTTTACCCTGACAATTCTGCTTTTCTCAGAGATACTCCCCAAAACAGCAGGGGTTGCCTATGCCAGGAACCTTGCCACCTGGATAGCCATACCTTTAAACAGCCTCATAAAGATCATGAGCCCGCTTATCTGGCTCTGCCAGGCAGTTACCCATCTTATCCCCAGGCAGGAAAAGGAAGCCCTGGTGTCCATCGAAGAGATCCAGGCAGTGGCAATTCTGGGAAGAAAATCCGGAGAGATTGAACCCCAGCAGGAAAAGGTCATTGCCAATATTCTTAAGCTGCAGGATAAAACCGTGCGCCAGGTCATGACCCCCAGAACCGTAGTTTTCAGCCTCAGCGAACACCTCACAATTGGTGAGGCATTGAAAATGAAGGAACAATGGAGCCGGCACAGCAGGGTTCCCGTCTTTGACAAGGACCAGGACGATGTGGTCGGTGTGGTATTAAGCAGGAATGTCTTGCTTAGCTTGTCCGAAGGAAACAAAAAACAGAAACTCTCCGAGTTGATGCAGCCTGTTCACTTCGTGCCTGAAGCAGCCCCGCTCAACAAAATATTGATGGAGTTCTTTGAGCAGCGCATCCACCTCTTCGTGGTTGTGGATGAATACGGCAGTGTTACAGGGGTGATCAGCCTTGAGGATATTATTGAGGAAATTGTCGGCAGGGAAATCATTGACGAGTCTGACAAGGCCGGCAACCTGAGAGAATACGCACGCCACAGGAAAAAGCTGCTCCAGAAAATGCAGCAATAACTATTCCATTTCTTCCAGCCGGACTTTGACCTCGGTATGCTCCTCGCCGCGCTGGATGATCAATGTCACTTCCTCGCCGACATGATAGCGGTCCAGCTCATTACGCAGGTCATCATATGACTCAACAGGTACGCCGTTAACAGCAAGAATAATATCCCCTAGAATGATCTTGCCCCTGACCTCACGGGTTTCACGGATACCTGCCTGTTCTGCAGAACTTCCCGGCTGCACATTGATAACCAGCAGTCCATTGATATCAAAGCGCCTGGCGATTCTCTCACTTGCAAGGGTGACTCCGATCCCGGGCTGAATCACCCTGCCGTTACGTATTAACTCCGGCACCACGTTGTTGACAACATTAACCGGCACAGCAAAACCTATACCGGCATTTGCTCCGGATGGGCTGTATATGGCGGTATTGACACCAATCAGACGCCCGGCGCTGTCCAGCAATGGCCCTCCCGAATTGCCAGGGTTGATGGCAGCATCAGTCTGGATCACTCCCTGGATGGTCCGGCCGGTAACCGCTGTTATCTCACGGTCCAGGGCACTGACAATTCCGGAGGTGATGGTGTGGTCAAGGCCGAAAGGGTTGCCGATGGCAAAAACTTTCTGGCCCACCAGGAGTGTCTCTGAATCGCCCAGCGGGATCGGCTTCAGGGCTTCGGCCGGGGCAGAGACCTGCAGCACCGCAATATCCTTATCAGGAGCAGCTCCCACCATGATGCCCTTATAAACAGTATTGTCACCCAGGGTGACCTCGACCCGGCTGGCATCGCCGACAACATGATAATTTGTGACTATCCTGCCTTCCTTGTCCCAGACAAATCCGGACCCGGTGCCTTGCGGGATCTCATAGACATTGAGGCTGAAAATGGAGCGCCTCACTTCAATACTGGTAATATAAACAACCGAGGGTGATATTTCTTCAAATACAGTAATGGTGTTTTTTTCATCCTCTGCCAGATCACCACGGGCATTCACAACCCGCGGTTCCGCCTGTTTGTCATATTTCGGCCTCTCATCTCTGTCAGTCAGCCACCACAGGCCAAACAGCATAAGGGCCAGTACTAACCAGGAGGGGAAACGTCTCTTCTGATAACTATATTGATCCATGTTTCTGCTTATTCAGATTCTGAAAATTTAATTATATGATTGATCAAAATCTTCTGTTTACAATTGTGCCTGCAGGCCGAAAAAGCAAATCATTATTTGTAACAAAACAGAAAAAATATGTCCTCGGACCGGTTGTGCCCGAGATTTCAAAGGTGCAACAAGGATTTAGCTATGAGGAAGTAGGCAAGAACGCCCAGGATATCAATGGATGTTGTCACAAAAGGTCCGGTGGCAATAGCTGCGTCAAAATTCAAACGTTTTAAAATAAGAGGCACAAAAGAACCGACAGTTGCCGCCAGGATCATAACAAAAAATACTGCCATCCCCACCACCAGACCGAGATTCTTGAATTGCCCAAAACCAAAGAATGCAAGGAGCCCCAGGAACAGGCCATAGACCGCGCCAAGGATGAGACCGACACGCATCTCCTTGAAAACAACCCTGGCGAATTCGTTCATGTTGACCCTGCCGGTCGCAATACCGCGGATGATGATGGTGCTGGACTGGGTGGCGATATTGCCGCCCATACCATTGATGATCGGTATAAATGCGGCCAGGGCAAGTACCTTCTGCAATTCACTCTGGAATAATGTAATGATTAGCATGGCCATGACACCACCAACCCAGCTGGCAAAGAGCCAGGGTGCCCTGGTTATGGCATTAGCCACAGTTGATTTCAAGAGGATCTCCGAGTCTTTACCAGCACCGGCCATGCGCAGGAAGTCTTCAGTGGCCTCCTCTCGAATAACATCAATGATATCATCCACGGTTACGATGCCGACAAGTTTATAATTGCTGTCAACAACTGGCACGGCCAGGATATTATACTGCGAGATAACATGGGCCACTTCGTCCTGGTTTGTGTCTGTGGTGACCGAAGTGACATTGCTGTTCATTATGTTTTTCAGCTGCCGGTAGGGCGGATGCAATAAAAGCTCCCGCAGTGAAATCACACCTGCCAGCTGCCCCTCGCCATGGGTAATATAGAGATAGAAGGACATTTCCGATTCTTCGGACCGTTCCTGGACAATCTTAATGGCATCCCCGGCACTGAGTTCACCGTCGAGCGCCATGAAATCAGGAGACATGAGGCCACCGGCAGTCTCGGGATGGTACTGCATAAGCTCGTCGACTTCTTCCCTGTCCTCCTTGACCATGAGCTGCCTGATCTCATTGGCCATTTCCTCGGGAAGGGCTTCCAGCAGGTCAGCAACATCATCCGAGGCCATCTCGGAAATGACAGCCACCATGAACTTGGGGGTCAGATCCTGGACGATTTCCAGCAGGATGGCCTGGTCAACCTCGCTCAAAAACTCACCAACCATTTCCGTCTGGGCTATGACATTAAAAACTTTTTTGCGTTCAGCGGGGCTTAGATGCCTGAATACCCATGCCATATCAGCAGGATGCGTTTTGAGCAGCAATTTTAAAAGATGAGCCACGGCACCGCGGCGATTCAAACGCCGGACAGTATCCAGAAGGACCATCCCTTCATTGCCGATCATCTCTCTTTTGAATGTTGCTTCTTTCATCAAACGCACCAGACTGGTAAAACCCCCAAAAAATTATATTGTGTCACACATGCAAGTATCCGGAAAACCGGGCTCAACACTCATTTACTCGATAATTGTCAGCCTCGCAAAAAAATCTCAGCCGACAGATATTACACAGATGACCGGCTGAGATTATTAAGCCCTGTATCTGGCTACTAGTTTATTACGATTGCATGGAAATTGTTAAATTGCCAAAAAAAATGACCTCGTTTTAAATACTCAACAGTTAATGGTAGATAGTGTATATTACCAGAAAACTCAATAATTATACAGTATTAATAATTTTCGAAAAAAATTTTCCTTAACATCTGACTTTTTCAGAACTTCATCAGACATCTTGCAATGAGGTCATTTTCAGTAATAATTGTCGGAGCCGGACCGGGCGGGCTTGCCTGTGCCAAGCTGTTGGCTGAACATGATCTTGATGTTCTGGTGCTGGAGAAAAAACAAATGGTAGGCCCCAAAGTCTGCGGTGGCGGTATCACCTGGGCCGGCCTTATCAAGCATGTTCCCGAACATCTCATAGAAGGTGTATTCCCCAGGCAGTACATCAGGTCCAACTATCAGCAAACCATCATAAAAGCTGCTGACCCAATTGTTGCAACCATCAGAAGGGACGTCCTGGGCAAGTGGATGTGTCTCAAGGCCCAAGAAGCCGGGGCAGAGATTAAAACCTCGTGTCTTGTGCATAAAATTACTCCTGGAACGGTTGAGACCAGCCAGGGCGTATTCGGATACCGTTATTTGATAGGTGCTGACGGCTCCGGCTCAATGGTGCGCAAATACCTCCGGCTTGCCACTGACAGGGTTGGCGTCGGCATCCACTTCCAGGTTCCAGGAAATTTCGAAAACATGGAATGGCACCTTAACGACAGCCTTTTCAAAAACGGTTACGGCTGGATTTTCCCTTTCAAGAATATGGCTTCTGTCGGTATCTATGGAACAAAACCAAACAATAATCCCAGAAAAATGCTTTGCAGCCTCAGGCTCTGGGCAGAAACCAAAAAAATTCCTCTAGCCGGCTTAAAGGCAAAGGCCGGACTCATAAATTTTGATTACCGCGGCTGGCGTTTCAACAATATAATGCTTATAGGTGATGCAGCAGGATTTGCTTCGGGACTTACCGGCGAAGGGATGTATCCTGCCCTGGTGTCCGGTGAAAGTGCGGCCCGGCTTATTATAAATCCGGGTCACAATTGCGCCGAACTAGAACGGCTCATTAGAAAACAGCAAAAACATCGGCGCATTGTTGAATTTTCTGCTAAAAACAGGTTTGTTAACATTCTAACCATGGAAATACTTGTCCTGGCATTACGGATGGGCTTCATACCCTTCAGCCTGCTGGAGATGGCTGACTGAACAAGGATTATTCAATGAACAGTAAAGAACAAAAAAAGAAACGTAAAAACATCCTCATTTACAACCTTATATTTGTTGTCGTTTGCGCAGGCCTTTTCATGTTTCTCTGGAATGCGCCGGAAGAGACCACCAAGCATCTGCCCAATGATGATGACCATGCAAAATTCATGAAGATGGATAAAAAAGAAGCTGAAAAATTCTGCGAAGAATGCCACTCGCCTGAAGGCGTGGCTCCACTGCCCGCAGACCACCCTCCCAAGTACCGCTGTCTTTTCTGCCACAAGAGAGACCAATAGGAAGATAACTAATTCCCGGCCTCTGTTTGAATACACACTATTCAACAGGGCGCTGAAATACCAATAAATTAATTTTTACCGCCTGATTGCCACACCGCTGTTGTTGGCATACATCCACATTCTTGCTCCCGGATACTCGGCCGGGATGGTAATCGTTCCATCCAGAACCCCGTTGTCTAACCAGTCAATGGAATCAAAGATTAAACGCCTGGCATAGATTGCGTTATGCACATAACCGCATGGATCGCCTTCCGAAAAGTATTTCCAGTTCTGGAAGGCACCGTAGGCATCAAGAGGAACCGTCTCATAGTTTGTATTCACATCATTGTTTAGATAATTCGTTATAGTATTAGTTACATACGCACCAAGTAATGCAGCTGAATCATTCTGTCCTTGTTTTCCTTGTTTTAACAAGACAAGTGATTCGGTAATAGAATTATGACATGTATTGCAAAGTGTTTGGTTGGTAACACCCGTCAGGATGCCGGCTGCGTCGTATTCTGCTGCCGCAAAGGTGTGATTTTCATCGGGCATATGGCAGCTTACACACGGACCGGCTCCGGATTCCGGTGAATCATTGTTAAGCCCGATTTTATTATGTAGATAAAAGGAGCTGTAATTCAAACCCGCGAATTCATAACCGATATGGGTGATATCGGTAAATATTAAAGCGCCCCTTGAAGGTCCATGCCCCTGAAAACGGGAAGTACGCCCGGAGTTAATCATAGTTTCAGTATTACCGACCCCCCCGTGGCAGGCAACGCAGACCGTTGACCTGCCAATATCCGGGATGGTGGCAAATAATTCGTCATTGCGATCATATAATGGCAGAGAATTGCCTGCATTGCGCAAGGTTCCTGTATTATCCGCATGACAGCCCCAGCAATAGAGCATCTCATTCTGCCCCGACCCTCCTGAAGCTGTCCAGCCTTCAAGGTTTGAGAAGTCATTTGCCGCACCGCTTAAATCGTAGTTATGAGGATCTGTCAAATAGTTTTTCAGGCCGGTGGCGGTATGGCATCTCTGGCAGTTTCCGTTGTCTACAGTATTATCCCAGTCATAATCTGGCCATGAATAATCCGCGCCACTAACCCCGGCTGTTTTGACATTATAAACATCCTGGTAGGTACCGAGCAGAGGATCACCAGTTTCGGCCGCAGCACTCTCCTTTTGGATGATGATCTGGCCTCCATGTCCGGATTCAGCCCACTGCAGGTTTATGGTTATATCAGCCGCATGGACATTATGACAGTCGCGACAGGGCCGTTCACTTTCAGGATCCATTGTATAACCTTCAATAAAGGCAGCTGTAGCCGGATCATCATAATGCGTGGCGGCAATCACCTGGTTCCACCTCTTGCCATGATAAATAAGGTCTCCGTTGAATCCATCAGTCGGATCAACATCAGCAAGATTATCCGGGTCACTGAAAATAACCGCATTATGGGGCTGATGACAGGTGGTGCAGGTTGCATACTCGGCAGACGCCTCAAATACATCCCCGGAAAATTCCAGTTCTATCTCACCTTCACCCAGCAAAAGTTCTCCGGTGTTATGGGGATCATGGCAGGTGCGGCACTGGATGGGGGACACCTCGCCAGGAACCGGAAAGGTCTGATTATAGAGCTCTGCAGTAGTATGGACATTCCTGTAAAGGCGTCCGCCTTCATCGTTATGGCATTTCACACATATGGCTACATTAAGATTGCCGGATTCAGCATGGGGTGAGGCCAGGTAATCCTCTACAATTCCCCCGGATTCAGGGTTTTGCATCAAATGGCTCTCCGGCAGTTCATCATTGTGGCACTGGCCGCAGACCACAAAATTGGGGGTTGGATCGGGCATGGGACCTATGCCCCAATGTCCAACCTCATCATCGGTTTCGGCGCCGGTTCCATGGCAGACCTCGCAGGTTACTGCTGCAAGGCCTTCAGCCGGCACGTCAGCCGGGTTTATATAGGGCTCAAGAAGAGAGCCGTCACCTATGGGATCATGGCAGCCCAGACAATAGCCCTCTGATTTTGCATTGATTTGATTGCTATGGATAACATGTGCCCCCTGGAGGTATCCCTGGGTAAGCTCCCGGCTCCAGTCGAAGTCCTGGTGGCAGTTGACACACAATGCTGCCCCGACAAATCCTGCTGCAAAGATTTCCTCCTGAAGTTCACTGCCATAGGTATCACTTCCAGCGGAATCCGTGCTGCTGCAACCCCATAATGCTACCAAATATAGTGTTACAGCGAGCAGTATCAGTCTTTTTGCAACCATTGTTCTCTCCTTAATACATAACGCAAACATAGAAGTATTAATGACATTTTCTACAGGTTCTGTTGTCACTCGCCTTCTGTAATCTGTCCTTCATATCCCCCCAGTCCTTGGGGTGCGGGTTCACACGAAGTCCGGTCTTGGCGCTGTGACAGGTCAGACAGATATCTCCTTCAGGGTGGCAGGCCTGACAGGTTACCAGGTTCTTTCTTGCCTCCCGGGCATGGCTGGAGGACCATTGATGGGCCGGCAGGACAGAATTTGGGTGACACTGCTGGCACATATCCTCAGTAAAGGTTTCATGGGGCGTACCGACAACCTCAAGCATGCTCCAGCCCTTACGGTGTGATGCGATAGCCAGATCTTCCGGGGCAAAGCGGGCGTGGCAATCCACGCAAAACTTGTTTTCATGGCAACTGGAGCAAAGTTGTGGGTCGGTGCGCGCTGCAATGGGGTGTGTTACCTGGAATTCCGAGCGGTGCACATTGATCATATTGTTACCGAACTCGCCCATTTCGTCGGCAAAGCCGGCCTTGTGGCATTCCATACAGTATGACTGCTCGTGGCAGGCTGAACAGTCTATGCCGCCGCTTTTTGCAGAAGCCCTGTGGTTCAAAGCCCAGACAGGCCCATGGGTCTTGATGCCTGGAAAAGAAATCTCTGCATAAAAATCTTCCTCGTGGCATTCCAGGCACGCATCTTTTGCCGGGATTATCATCTTTGCATCCTGCTTATGGCAGTAAAAACATGCCGGGTCCTCATCGAGAATAGCCTGGTGTTCATCATGATTGAAATCAACTGCCAGGGCAGATCCTACGAAGAAAAACACCCAGACGGTTGTCCAAAGGATCAAGCTGCTTTTCATAGCTGGTCTCCTTTTAAAAACTAATATTAAAGCGGGCCCGCCCCCGGTAATATTCATCCCAGAGGTCACTGGAGGCCCGCTCCAGTTTAAGCTGTACATTTACCCTGTCGGTGAAAAAATATGTCCCATACAACCAGAAAAGATCACTGGTTGTTTCATCCTCGTTGTTCTCAAAATCAATGCGCCGGTCCAGCACATCCACATTGGCTCCCACCCCGGCCTGGAGTTTCTTGCTGAACATCCAGGCGGCCCTGGCCTTGACTCCTTTCAGGTCCTGACCGTCAGGATCATTGCGATAGACACCGGCGAGGTAGGCGGAAAATTGCTTGGTCCTGATCTTTTCTATCCCGGCCTCAAAGACATCGGCGTCAGAGTATTCTTCATATATCTCGTGACTGTAACGGCCAAAGGCCCGTAATCCAATAGCGATGTTGTAGGTGTACTCAGCCATTAATTCCTGGTATTTATCAACCGCAAAGACTGAATAGATGGAAGTTGAGGTAAAAACCGGAAGGGAATATAAGTATTCGGCCCGCAGGTTCCATTTGGAACTCTTGTAATATTTGCCGCCGACCAGGAAATAGCTGACGGCATCATTTAAATAGTTTACCTGCAGCTCTGAATATATGTTTATGAGGTTTTCTTTGTCATAGTCGAGATCAAACCCTATCAATTCCTGGGTCAACTCGGATTCATCCCATTTCTGCAGATATGAAAGACCGAGATTAAGACTTTTCTGCAGGAAGAGGCCGGAGACTTCAGCACCCCAAACCAGGTCATCCTGGTCATAGTCTTCGTAATAGGTTGCATCACCACCGCCGAATAGCCTGAAATTGAAGATGCCGATATTATTAAAGACCAGATCAAGACCGTCCATGACCGAGGCACCGGCAGTCGTGACCACAAACTGCCTGCCGAACCTGAAATCAACCCTGCTGTCGAAAACACCTTTTTTCTCCAGGTAGGCGTAATATAACCTGCTCTCCGCATCAACCACATCCTGGGTATCAGTGGCCAGCCTGCCATACCCTCTGAAGTTCATGCCCTCATTGCCAATGTCCCGGACATTTAAAAGGATATACTCATAAATCGGCACCGCTGTTTCATTGCCGGGATCGTCAAACCATTCGATTACCGTACTTGACCTGCCTGAGAAAATAGCCGCCTGAGACCTATCAGGTGAAAAAGCAAACAGGAGAGCCAGGATGAAAAAAACTAACAACAACTTGCCTACTTTCATTTCGTCTCCTTGAATTTCTGGTTCCTGAGATGAATTGAAGCCCTGTTGAAAAGTTTTACAATTATTGCTTGCTCTTAAAAAGCGAACGCGGCGTATAAATTACAATATCCAACTTTAATTACAAGAGGATTAGACAAAACAACGAGTAATTCCTCATAGTAGTAAACTTGCATATCCTTACCGCCGAGCTTTTTGGGGCGTATGCATTATAATTCCCCTGTTGCATTTTATGCTCGCAATTCCCATGGCCAAACTTGTCTATCTCCTTACTTTCTGCGCCATTACGCTTGACAAAATTGACCGTATCATTATAAGCAACAAGTCTAATCGGGTCATTTGCCAATTTTTTTTTCCCAGCATGATCAGTATGAGGATGTTATTACATAAAAAAATACAAAAACATGGGCTAGCTTCCCGGCTGAGCCTGCTATTAATTGGTTTATTCTTCGCACTGCCAAACCTTGCTGGTAATGCAATGGCACAGGAAATCCCCTGCCTGCATAATTCTTATGTCCTCGGCATGTCCACGGTTCTTTCAGGTCCTGTTGCCAACCTTGGTATTAATATGAGAAACGGTGTGCTGGCTGCCCTGAAAGAGATCAACGTCCAGGGGGGGATCCAGGGAAAAAGCCTTTGCCTTATTGTTCTGGATGACGGTTATGAACCTGAGAGAACCGTGCCAAATATGCACCGGCTTATCGCACAGGAAAATGTCCTGGCAGTCATTGGCAATGTCGGCACACCTACTGCAATAGCTGCAGTTCCAATTGCCAACCGGAACCATGTTCCTTTTTTCGGTGCATTTACCGGCGCCGGCATACTGCGACGGATCCCGCCGGATCATTACGTGGTAAATTACCGTGCCAGTTATGCAGAGGAAACTGCTGCCATGGTGCAGGCGCTTATAACATACGGGAACCTGAAACCAAATGAAATCGCCTTCTTCACCCAGAGGGATGCCTACGGCGACTCGGGGTTTGTCGGCGGCCTGGCGGCCCTGAAAAAAAACGGCCTGCAGGATGAAACACAGATCACACATGGGCGCTATGAAAGAAACAGTCTGGCTGTTGAAAACAGCCTGGCCGACATACTCCTGGCCGACCCTGAACCCAAGGCTGTCATTATGGTTGGGACCTATGCTCCCTCGGCAAAGTTCATCAGGCTGGCCAGAAACTATGATCTCAAATCCCTGTTCCTCAATGTTTCATTTGTCGGAGCTGACGCGCTGGCCCAGGCCCTTGGTGATGAAGAAGATGGAGTCATAGTGACCCAGGTGGTACCGCATCTGGATTCTTCCCTGCCAATTGTCCAGGATTTCCATAAGGCCCTGCATCGTTTCAATCCTGCAATAGCCCCTACATTCGGAGCCCTTGAAGGCTATATATCAACCCGTATTTTCCTGCAGGCCTTGAAAACCGTGTCAGGTGAAATTACCCGGGAGTCCATTATTGATGCTCTTGAGAATCTGGGCCAGTTTGAACTGGGATTTTCTGCACCACTTAAACTCTCCAAAAACGAACACCAGGCCAGCCACCAGATCTGGCCGACCATTATCCGCATGGGAGAGGTGCACCCCTTTAACTGGAAACAGTTAAAAAACTTGCCATGAGAAAAAAGCCCCCAGCAAAAATAAGAGAAGGTAACCCTATAAGACTTGTCTGGCTGATCACACTGCTCAGCTTTTCTGTCGGCGTATTCATGGTCTATCTCGTCTGGTCTACCCTCACTGGTATACGGACTGAAAGGGAACACTTATTTGAATTAAAAGAAAATTTCATTTCCATACAAACAAAACTTGAGAACAGTTTAACAAGACAAAAATCAGAATTATCCAACCTGCTTGAGGCAAAATTAAATAATAACAGTCAGGGCGAAGATTACTTTCTTGTTAATTTGATCCAGGAATACCGCCGGGCGGTTTCCGACCCTGATCTTATTCCCTCCTTTGAGGAACTTGACAGAAGTATTAATTCTCTTCTCAGCACCAAAAACAAATTAACCTGGTGGGCAAGTGCTTACAATAGAACTGTTCCAAGGATTGCCCCGGCCAGAAAAGAGGTGGAATCGATCCTTTACAGGATTTTCGAGACAGTTGATAAAGCCGAGGGGCAGCAGCGTCTTGACCGGGCTGTTAAAATCCGTGAGATAAAACAATATAAGTCGCAAGGTATAAAACAGGTTGACATAGACATAATTAACCAGCTCGCTGAGCCGATCGTTTTTTCCATAATACGGCGGGATATAACTGATCTGGTGCAATTGAGTGAACGTTTGCATGCCATTAACGAGGCGGACAACCTTGCAGACCTAAAGGACAATAGGATACGGACACTGCTGGCAAGGGTACGGATGAATACCCAGTTGGCAGAGGGGGAAAAATCCTCCGAAAAAATCCAACTCTACAGCCTGCTTGATGATTTCGAGACAGCAATGTTCGGCAAGGGCTATACCATTGATAATGACCACCAGACAATCATCCTGGGTTATGACGGGGAGTACAGCCTGATCCTTGACCGGCTGAAGATGGAGAGTGAGAAAGAAACCCTTCAGGCTGAGGTCAACCGGATATATAACAGCATTGAAACGACGATGGGAGAAATCACCAGCAGAACAAATGTTATTACCCAGCAGGAAGTCTTCAAGGTTGAAAAAATACTGGGACAGACATGGCGGACCATGGTGATCATATGGATTGTCACCAGTCTGATCTATGCCATGCTGGCCTATGAGATTATCATGGCTGCCAGGCAGCAGATTACAGCCATCGAGGATTCCAATATTGAACTGGAAGCAATGGCCGATGAATTGAAAAGATCTGAGGAACGGCTGCACCGCCTCTCTTCAGATCTTTTCTCGGTGCAGGAAAACGAAAGAAAGAGGATATCGTTTGAACTGCACGATGAACTTGGGCAAGCTTTGGCAGCCCTGAAACTGCAGGTGGGTTCCATTTCCAGACGCCTGGGCGGAGTGGATCCGGCAGAACTGCAATTGGTTTGTGATGACATGCGGAACAACATAAACCAGATAATTGAAAATGTTCGCAGACTGGCCCGGGATCTCAGTCCGGTGGTGCTCGATGACCTTGGTCTGCAGGCAGCAATTGAATACCTTGTGAATAATTTCTCAAAAATTTATAATGTTGCAGTAAAGTATCAGCTGACAGATATAAACCACCTGTTTAATGAGGACTCACAGCGCATCATCTACAGAATCCTGCAGGAGGCCTTGAACAACATAGGCAAACATGCCCAGGCAAAACATGTTTCCCTTGTTATTAAGGAAGAGGACCGGGCCGTCCGGTTCACTGTAAAAGATGACGGCCGGGGCTTTAATGTCCAGAAAACCTTAGACAAAAAAGATGCTGAAAGAGGTATGGGGCTTGCCGCCATGTCAGAGCGTGTCAGGATACTGGGAGGCAAGATTAACATTGTAAGCCGTCCCGGAATAGATACCACTGTGACCTTTACAGCTCCTGTCAGGTAAGGTGCAGTAGTCAAAAGTCCCAAATTCAGCAACGGGGCCGAATATAATCAATATACTGCGGGCGCTGTACCTGTCAGTCGAGTGCTTTTACGCGACCGACAATTATAAGGAGAAGAAAATGGCAAAATGTAAAATTGTTGTGGCAGATGATCATGTCCTGATCCGACAGGGTTTGAAAAAACTGATCGAAGAAAACAAAGCCCTCGAAGTCGTCGGCGAAGCTGGTGACGGACTTCAGCTTCTTGACGTGCTGGAGCATATTGTGCCTGACCTGATCATCCTTGATATATCCATGCCCCAGCTCCGCGGTATCGAAGTGATTCATGAAGCCAAAAGGATCTGCCCCGAGGTGAAAATTCTCATGATAACCATGCACAAGAATGAGCAGTACTTTCTCTGTGCCATGTCCGCCGGTGCAGACGGTTATCTTTTAAAGGAAGATTCTGACAGTGAACTCCTGAGCGCCATTGATGTGGTGATGCATGGAGATATGTATATCTCCCCGCATCTGGCAGAAGAATTCTCCGATGACGTTATCCGCTCCTACCGCGAAAAGGGCGTCTTTCCCTGTGAAACCCTGACAAATCGTGAAATCGAGGTACTGAAACTTGTGGCAGAGGGCCTGACCAGCAAGGAGATAGCGGAGATTTTAGCCATAAGCATCCGGACCGTGGAACATCACCGGGCCAACCTTTTAAAAAAGCTTAACCTGAAAAATACGGCAGACCTGATAAAGCACGCGATCCAGAATGGATTTATCCATACAACAGGATGAATAACTGAATAAAAATTTACAAAGGTGCATACATGACTCAATATACCAGCAACTATGCCTGGCTGATGGCAAAATTCAGCAAGGTGATGGACAACCATCAGGAACTCGGCAAGGCCCTGCGTGAAGCCGGTCCGCTAAATGAGAAGGATGCAAACCTCATCCAGCTTGGCGCTGCTGCAGCAATCAAGGCTGAAGGCGCTGTACATTCCCATGTCAGGCGAGCCCTGGCTGCCGGTGCTACACCTGAGGAAATCTATCATGCCATTATCCTGCTGACCAGTACCATAGGCTTTCCGGCAGTGGCAGCAGCCCTTTCCTGGGTGAAAGATATCATTGAGGAATAATTTACAGCATGCCAGAAACAGAAAACACAACGGCTCTCAGCCCTGCGCAGAAGGGAGAACTGGAACAACGACTGCACAAAGCATCCAGAGAAAACCGCATTCCCTGCTCCAGAGCCCTTGCTATTGCCAAATCCCTTGGCATCCCTTCTAGTGAAGTAGGGAAAGCTGCAAACAGGCTGAAAATCAAGATCGACACATGCCAGCTTGGCTGTTTTTAAAGCTTCCCCTCTGAGCCATTGTCAATCATGAAATCTTCTCATGAAACCCTTATTATCCGAACTAAGAATGGTCAAGCTGAGGAGATTACAGACCAGGTTGCTGCAGAAACAGGTTTTTCGCTCATTGTCAATGGCAGGCAGATAGTTAGCCTCCTCTGCACCCCGGCTGAACTGGATGCCATGGCCATAGGCTTCCTGCTTTCCGAAGGGATCCTTAAAGAGCGCAAATCGTTGCTCGACGTCCAGGTGAATGAAAAGACCTATACGGTTTCTGTAACGCTGGCAGACCTTCCCGATGACATTGATGCAACCTTCCATAAAAAAACCATAACCTCAGGGTGCGGGCGCGGTATAACCTTCAGCGATGCCGCCAACCTGAAGAACCTGGAACCGAATAGATCAACGATCAGGATTGCCCCCGGCGAAATACAAACCCTGATGCAGGAATTCCGTTCAATCTCGGAACTTTTCATGGCAACAGGAGGGGTGCACTCTGCAGCGCTGGCCGATACGCGGGGGATCCATCTGTTCTCCGAAGATATCGGCCGCCATAATGCGGTGGATAAGTTGATCGGCAAAGCATTTCTGGCCTCCATTCCGGTCGAGGATAAAATACTGCTCTCAAGCGGCAGGATATCAGGTGAGATCATGACCAAGGTGATACGCAACCGTATACCCATCATTATCAGCCGCACGGCCCCGACCTGCATGTCCATCACCTATGCTGAGGACCACGGCGTCACCCTGGTAGGCTTTGCCCGGGGCAGCAGGATGAATATCTATACCCATCCGCAGAGGATTGTTTTATAGGAGAAAAGGATTCAAGGGTGAAGGGGGAGATTGAAATGCGGAATGCAGAATGTAAAAACTTTAAACCAACCTGTATCTCGAATGTCGATGGTTTTAAAAGGATCCAGGGTAAAAAACAGATGTTCCTCTTGAAACCTGGAAACCTGGAATCCTGGAATCCTAATATAAAATAAAAATCAACAGTACGTTACTGACTATTTGCACCAACTTTTTTCATGAAGCCACCCATCAACATAAGCCGTGATATGCTGGGGCGTAAGGCTACCGTAAGCCTTAAAGAAGCGCTCATTCTCCTGCAGCAGAACATGCCAGCCGGCCCTGCCAGGAAAGTAACCCTGCCTCTCGATGAAACATTGGGCCGAGTCTGCGCTGTAGATCTTCTCTCGCCAGAAAACCTGCCCCCTTACCCCCGTTCCACCATGGACGGCTACGCGGTCAGGGCCCGGGATACCTTTGGGGCCAGTGAAAAACTGCCCGCCTACCTGGAAGTAAGCGGCGAGGTTTCCATGGGCGAGTTTCCAGAACATGGCCCTCTTCCTGGATCCTGCTATCATATAGCCACCGGCGGTATCCTGCCGCCGGGAACCGATGCCGTTGTCATGCTGGAGCACACCGTTACAATTGATGCCAGCATGATCGAAGTAATGCAGCCGGTCGCTGCAGGCGCTAATGTAATTACTGTCGGCGAGGATATAGCCGAGGGCGAGCTCCTGCTTTCTGCAGGACAGCGGCTCCGACCCCAGGATATCGGCTTACTTGCCGGGGTCGGCCTGCAGAGTATAGCTGTTTTCTGCCGGGTCCGCGTCGGTATCATCTCCACAGGCGATGAAATCGTTTCCCACGAGCAGCAGCCACCGCCTGGAAAAATCCGTGATATGAACAGTATCAGCCTTGCAGGCCAGGTCAGGAACCTGAATGCTGAACCCACCTTCTACGGTATTGCAGCCGATAACAAGAAAAACCTCAGCAGTATGGTTCACGAAGCCAAGGCTGCCAACGATATTGTGCTGTTGTCCGGGTCCAGTTCTGTCGGCACCCGGGACCTGGGAGAAAAGGTTATTGACGAAATGGGATCACCCGGCATCATTGTCCATGGTGTGGCGGTCAAACCGGGCAAGCCTGTTATAATTGCCCGGGCTGACGATACCATGATTTTCGGTCTGCCGGGCCACCCTGTCTCAGCCGCCGTGTCCTTTGACCTCTTTGTGCGTCCAACCATCCAGCACCTCTCTGGCATCGCTTATGAGGGCCTGCCCCGGCACCGCACAATAAAAGCCAGGCTCAAGCGCAACCTGAGCTCAGCTTCCGGCCGCACGGACTTTGTCAGGGTGCAGGTCAAAATCCGTGCTGACAGGGAGCCTGAAGCACACCCGATCCTTGGCAAGTCAGGGGCGCTGTCCACCATGGTTAAAGCACATGGTTATATTGAGATTGCTGAAAAACTCCAGGGGGTCAAGGAAGGGGAACTTGTGGAGGTGGTGCTGTTTGATTGAAAATATCGGTTTCAAGGGTTCCAGGATTCAAGGGTCCAAGGGAAAAAGACAAATTATTGGGGAAATAAAATATAAATAGTACTGTGGTTGGACAATACCTTTCGTAATTCTCCAATAAGAGAAGCAAAAATGAAAACAGTTTTAAAACGAGTTGAATTTTGAATTATTACGTTTTCCAGTCCTTAGCCTTGCCCCCTTGAACCCTTGAAACCTTGAATCCTCGAATCCTTTTAAAAAAACTATGGACCGCAATATTTACATAGACAACATGAACCTGGATGATGCTCTCAAGCTCTGGGAGCAAAGGCTTTCCGAAACGGGCTGCCTTACGCCTCTGGCTCCCGAAATGATCCCGGTGGACCAGGCCCTCGGCCGCATTACTGCAGAGCCGGTCTTTGCCTCTCTCTCCTTCCCTTTCTACAATGCTTCAGCCATGGATGGCATCGGCGTCCGCTTCCAGGATACCATCGGAGCCAGTGAAGCAACCCCGGTGAGGCTCAGACTGCACAAACAATTTGAATGGGTCAATACCGGCAACGTTCTGCCCCAGAAATTTGATGCAGTCATCATGGTGGAAGATGTCCAACCCATTAACGACAACACTGTGGAGATCATTGCCCCTGTGACACCCTGGAAGCATGTACGCACCATCGGCGAAGACATCGTTACCAGTGAACTCATCCTGCCAGACGGCCACAGGATCCGTCCCATTGACCTGGGCGCCATGCTGGCCACCGGGCTTACCGATGTCAAGGTGCGGAAAATACCATCTGTACTGGTTATCCCGACAGGCAGCGAACTGGTGCAGCCAGGCGGTTCTTTAGCACCGGGAAACATCATTGAATTCAACAGCCGCGTCCTGGCCGGCTATCTTAGCGAATGGGGACTGCTGGCAGAACGAAGCCCCATAGTTACCGATGAGCCTGCTGCACTTGAAAAAGCCATCAGAGCTGCAGCTGCCGCATATGATATGGTCATTGTCAATGCCGGGGCCTCGGCCGGGTCCAGGGACCACACAGCCGGGGTCATTGCCGGACTTGGCGAAATCGTGCTGCACGGTGTCAATATCAGGCCGGGAAAACCTGTCATTCTCGGCCTAGTCAACAACAAGCCCGTTATCGGCCTGCCGGGCTATACGATCTCTGCTGTCATTACCCTGAACCTTTTTGTCAGAGCTCTGGCCGACACCCTTCTCGGGACGCAATCAGTGCCGCCCAGGTGTCTTGAAGCTACCCTGGCCCGACCCCTGTCATCAAAGCTGGGCGTAGAGGAATTTATCAGGGTCAAACTGGGCCAGGTGGGTGAAGCCATGATGGCAACCCCTGCCGGTCGCGGTGCCGGGGCCGTTATGTCCCTGGTGCAGGCAGACGGTTTCCTCAGGGTGGCGGCCAATAGTGAAGGGCTTGGTGCTGGAGAAAAGGTAACAATTGAACTATTGCGCGATGAGCATGAAATTAAAAACACCCTGGTCTTTATCGGCAGCCATGACAACATTCTCGATGTTCTGGCAAACCTCCTGCACCGGTTGCGCCCGCTTTGCCGCCTTTCGTCGGCCCATGTCGGCAGCATGGGAGGCATAATGGCCATAAAACGCGGCGAAGCACACCTGGCCGGCACCCATCTGCTGGATGAAGAATCAGGCGAGTATAATGTTACCTTTATTAAGAAATTCCTGGCCGGAATCCCATTGCAGCTGATCAACCTGACTTACCGGGAACAGGGTCTCCTGGTATCCAGGGGCAACCCGCTCGACATCAAAGGCTTTGAGGACCTGGCACGCAAGGAGGTGCGTTTCATCAACCGGCAGCGCGGTGCAGGCACCCGGCTGCTTACGGATCTGCACTTGAACCGGCTTGGCATCAGTCCGGAGCAGGTGAACGGCTATGACCGCGAGGAATATACCCACATGAACATAGCCTCGGCCATTGCCAGCTTCAATGCCGACACCGGCCTGGCCATCAGGGCTGCCGCCGTTGCCCTTGAACTCGATTTCATCCCCGTGGCCCAGGAACGCTACGATCTGATACTGCCAAAGGCCTTTCTTGATGATCCCAGGGTGCATGCCCTGCTGCAGACCATCAGGGAAAACGAGGAATTCCGCCGCACGGTTGCAAGCCTCGGCGGCTACGACCTGCACGACTGCGGCAGGATCATGTATGAACAGTAAGTTTATCTTTTGGTAAAAAGGTAATCCCGCAATGCTATCCTTTCTGGCCACTGGAACCATTCTGGGGCTTTCAGCCGGATTCGCTCCTGGTCCCCTGCTGGCTCTCGTTGTTTCCGAAACCCTGCAGCATGACATGAAGGCCGGGGTTAAAGTGGCAATGGCACCTATCCTGACAGATCTGCCGATCATAATTTTCACCCTTTTCATCCTTGCAAAACTATCACGCTTTCACCAGGTCCTTGGGATTATTTCAATAATTGGTGCCTGTTTTATCCTGTATTTGGGAATCAAGGATATTAAGACAAAGGAGGTGGGTCTTGGCCAAGACCTAAGTCCGCAAAGATCTTTGCAGAAAGGCATTCTCGTTAATGCCCTGAGCCCTTACCCATACCTGTTCTGGTTCTCTGTGGGCGGACCGACAACCATGAAGGCCATGGATGTGAACCTGTTTGCTGCAGTTTCTTTTATTGCCAGTTTCTATGTCCTGCTTGTCGGCGCCAAGATTGTTCTTGCAATACTGGTTGGCAGGTATCGCGGCTTCCTGCAGGGAAACACCTACATTTTCACCATGCGATCGTTAGGGCTTGTTTTAATTATATTGGCCGGGATCCTGTTCCGGGACGGGCTGCATCTGCTTCGCCTTTTCTGAACGGCTATAATCTAGAACCATTCTATTTTCTCGGGAGCATACGAGACACTGATCTCTTTTCCCGGGTAAAGCCTTAACGCTTCAATCTTGTTACGCTCCATGCGGATGGTAATGACCAGTTCTGCAACTTTTATGGCAGTTTGAACCGTAGCGCCATTTCTTTCAAGAAACAGCCGTATAACAAACCCGTTCAGTTTATTCCTGTCCCTTTCCGGTAAAATATCTTTTCCAGGTAATGTAATGGTCAGCCTGGATGGATCCAGAACGGCCATATGTTTTCCTTCCTCAGGTTTCGGCGCGACAAGCAACTGACCATCCTCCAGTTCTTTGTGCAGCATGCCATTCGGCCCGATACGCCAGGGTCCGTGAACTGCGCAGCCCAGGCCGCCTTTAAAAAGTCTGCCATGCAGCAGGTGCAGGACTGAATCGCAGGTTTCATACAACCACTGCCAGTCATGGGTTGCCACTACCAGGGTGGTGCCCCACTCTTCCCTGGCCCGCAGGGATGCCTTCCTGATAAGACGGGCACTGTTTGCATCAACGCTGGCAGTGGGCTCGTCCAGCAGAAGCACATTGGGTTTAAGGATCAATCGTGCGGCCAGGGCCACACGTTGTGCCTCCCCTCCGGATAACGCCAGCCATTTCCGCCGGGCAAAATTTTCAGATTCCAACCCTACCATTGTTAAGGCTTCCCCAACACGATCGCGCAGACCGCTGGTATCGCCCCTGACTTTTAAGCCATAGGCAACATTATCAAAAACAGAACGACGCATGAGATAGGGTTCCTGGGGGAGCAGGGTTATCCTGGAACGGACTACTTTGGAAAAAGGGGCGGCTTTCCTCCCCTGGAACAGGATAGTGCCATAGGTTGGTTCTTCCAGAAAACCGAGAAGTTTGAGCAGGGTCGACTTGCCGCTGCCGTTCGGTCCGATAAGGCCGGTTATGGAAGCAGATGCGATAGTCAGGTCGGCAATAGAGAGCACCTGTTTGTCCCCGTAAAAATGGTCTGCGTCCCGGATCTGGTATAAATACATTTCAGCTCCTCCTCCGCAACCCTGCCAGGAACATATTAACCGCCAGGGCAATCAGGAGTAATACCAGGCCCAGGGCAATGCCCATGCCGAATTCCCCCTTGCTTGTTTCCAGGGCAATTGCCGTGGTTATGGTCCTGGTATGCCACTTGATGTTTCCTCCCACCATCAACGAAATCCCAACCTCGGTCAAGACCCTCCCCGTGGCAGTCACTGCAGCAGCAAGGATGCCCAGACGCACTTCCCATAAGGTGCCTGCCGCTATCTGGCGACGGTTTGCCCCGAGTGACATGAGGGTTAGACGTAATTTGCTGTCCGCTGCTTCTACAGCAGTTGCGGTCAGGGCAACAACTATGGGCAGAGCCAGGATAACCTGGCCGATGGCTATGCCCGGTATGGAAAAGAGCAAACCCATCTCACCCAAAGGCCCCTTCCTGGTGAGCAGCGCGTAAATGACCAGGCCGATAAATACAGTGGGCAATGACAAAAGGGTATTGACAACAATGCGCACCTGCTTCTTCAGCCTGAAATCAAGGAACCCAAGCAGGTAGCCAAGAGGAATGCCCAATGCCAGGCTCGCAGCCATTGCCAGGCTGGAAGCGCGCAGGGTGGCACTGATAGCCGAATAGGTCGCCGGATCAAAATTGACGAGAAGCGTTACGGCCTGTGCAAAACCCTCCTGGATAAAATTCATGTATCTTACCGGCTCGCATTGGGGGTGAAAAGCTGTTTGCCGAGCAGCTTGAATTCACCAATAAGTTTCTGGGCCTCACCGCCTGCCATCCAATCGGAAAAAGCTTGTGCCTTCATGCTTTTAACGCTGGGGCAATGTACAGGATTTACCGGGATGACGCTATACTGGTTCAGCAGGTCAGGATCACCCTCCACCACTATGACCAGGGCTGGTTTGCTCTCAGCTGCAGATTCATATGTGATATAGGTCCCGCGGTCAGTCAGGGTATAGCCCTGCAGTTCTGCAGCCATGGTAATGGTTGCCAGCATACCCTGGCCGCTTTGCTTGTACCACGGTTCCTGCTCCGGTGTCACCACATTTGCCGTTTTCCAGAGGGCCTGTTCTTTTTTATGGGTTCCGGAATTATCGCCCCGGCTGATAAAAATACTGCCTGCGGATTTGATTGCCTGCAGCGCCTCGGGAAGCTTCTTTCCCTTGATCCCTGCAGGATCTTCAGACGGTCCTATAAGCACAAAATCGTTGTACATTATTTCCTTTCGGGTTGTGCCAAACCCTTTATTGATGAAATCAATTTCAGCCTGCGGAGCATGCACCAGGAGTACATCCACGTCGCAGTTCTCCCCCAGCTTCAGGGCCTTGCCGGTACCGGTTGCTATCCAGCGGATAGCGATACCTGTCTGCGACGTAAAAGAGGGCATAAGATAATCGAGAAGCCCCGTATCATCTGTGCTGGTCGTTGTTGCCATCAGCAGCTCCTTCCCATCTTCAGCGGCCTGTCCCTTAGCTGCTGCCAGAAAAATTCCACTGCCCAGTAATAACATGCCAATAAAAAGCATGAACATGAGATTTCTCATTGTGCTCAATTCTTCCATCTCACCACCTCCATAGATTGTTTTTACTCCTAGTCTTGGGTCATTGCAAAAGAATTTCAATTTGTTTGAGTTGGTGCTACTTTGAATATTGGCACTATGCCCAATAGGCGAAATTATGTCAATATTGACATAATTTAACCCTTTGCTATTTTTAAGTAAATTCTTACAAAAATGGACAACTCGATGGAAACACGGAAAAATAAATTCGTTGTACGTTCAAAAATATGGCTTGAAGACAGCACCGGCAAAGTTGCCTTTGGTCTTGGCAGATTCCGGATCCTTGAGGCAATAGACCGGGTTGGATCGATGAATTCAGCCGCGGCTGAATTATCCATGAGTTATCGTTCCGTCTGGTGCAGGATAAGAGAATCCGAAGAACGGATTGGCAGAAAACTGGTAGTCAGAAAAGGACAGGGCTCAATTCTGACCGATTTTGCAAAGAATTTAATGCAGCAATATATCGACCTGAATATTAAACTTCAGGAGGAGGCCGACAGGATGTTCGGCAATCTACTTTAGAAGGTTTACCAGAACGCATAGAGGGAGATTTCCACCTTGTCTGCCGTTAATAGAGAAGTAAGATTTTACAAACTGCAAGACTTAGGGCTTTTCCCCGAGCATTTTCAAAAAAGGGCTGATTGTCAAGCCCTGGACCAGGATGGAAAACACAACCACTCCGTAGGTTATAGCCAGGAGGACATCACGCTCCGTGCTCACCGGTAATGACAGAGCCAAGGCTATGGAGATGCCACCGCGCAAACCTGTCCAGGTGAGGATTTTGGCAACATGTGGACTGAAGGACCGATAGCGCGTTAGCAGGTTAATGGGCACTGATACGCTTACAAGGCGGGCTGAGAGAACTATAACAATTCCCATCAGAGCAGCGGCAAGGTTCAACCAGCTGTAGTTTAAAACCATGACCTCCAAACCTATAAGCAGGAACAGGACCGCATTGAGCACCTCGTCGGCCAGCTCCCAGAAGGTGTCGAGATTCTGGCGGGTATCCTCTGACATGGCAAAGCTCCTGCCATGATTGCCGATGAGCAGGCCGGCAACGACTATGGCGATGGGAGCGGAAAGATGCAGTCCATCCGCCAGGGCATACGCTCCGGTGACCAACCCTAGGGTGATCAGGATTTCAACCTGGTAATTATCCACCTGTTTCAGCATCCGGTAGGCAATCAGCCCGGCCCCGAAACCCAGCAGACCTCCGCCAATTGCCTCCTGCATAAAAAGTCTGAAAACCTTTGCAACCCCAAGGTCCTTGCCGCTGACTATTGTTTCCAGGAGAATAAGAAAAATGACAACACCCACGCCGTCATTGAAGAGTGATTCGCCGAGGATTTTAATCTCGAGACTTTTCGGGACATCGGCCTTTTTGAGAATTCCCAGGACCGCTACCGGATCCGTCGGCGAGATCAGGGCGCCGAAGAGCAGACAATAGATAAATGATATATTGAAGCCCAAAAGGTTCAGGCCCCACCAACTCAGGAATCCCACAATCAGAGTTGAGAGGACTACACCGGCCGTGGCCAGGCCCAATATAATTCTGTACTGCTGCCGCAGGTCATTGATGTTTACATGCAGGGCACCTGCAAAAAGCAGAAAGCTCAGCATGCCGTGCAGCAGGGTTTCATCAAAATCGATCTGGACAAGCATGGCGAGAGCCCATTGCTTTGATGCCGGGAAAAACCTGCTGATCGCGAGCAGAAGAAGCGAGAAGAGCAGGCCGATCAACATTACGCCGATTGTATTGGGCAGCCTCAAGAAACGGTAATTGATAAAACTGAAGAAAGCGGCAAGAGTAAGCAGGATGGCAATTATTTCAAAAAGTCCCATATGCCGATCTCCCGGAAAAATGAAAAGGACCCAAGCTGTCTGCTTGCATCGTGAAAATGCACCGGGCTTGGGTCCTTTGGACTTAGAATTTATCGTGCTTAACGTTATGTGCCGATGATCTTGACCAGGACTCTTTTTTTACGACCCCCGTCAAACTCACCGTAAAAGACCTGCTCCCAGGTGCCGAAATCCAATTTCCCTTCAGTGACGGCCACAACAACTTCCCGCCCCATCACCTGCCTCTTCAAATGGGCATCAGCATTGTCTTCGTACCCGTTGTGGCGGTATTGCGAAACAGGTTCATGGGGGGCGAGTTTTTCAAGCCATACCTCATAGTCATGGTGCAGGCCGGACTCATCATCATTAATAAAGACCGAGGCTGTTATGTGCATGGCGTTCACCAAGGCCAACCCTTCACGCACCCCGCTTTCCCGCAAGCACTCTTCCACCTGGGGCGTGATATTTATAAAGGCACGCCTCGCAGGAACATGGAACCAGAGTTCTTTGCGAAAACTTTTCATAACAGCACTCTCCTGCAGCCCCGGACAGTGAATATTTCACTGCTTATTTTTGTTTTTTCTTTGCCAGCTCCTCATCTATGATCTGCTGGAACCCGGGCAGGCTTCTCTGCTGCAGCATACGCCCATTAATAAAAATGGACGGCGTGCCCCGCACTCCTGCTTCCACGCCGTCTTTGAGGTCCCTCTGCACCATGGCGGACAGGGCTGGATTCTGCCTGTCCTGCTTGAACTGTTCCATATCAAGTCCAACTGATTTTGCTATCTCGTCAAATTTTTCATCACTGAGATTGTTATAGTTTTTGAAAAGCTCGGAGTGAAACTCCCAGAACTTCCCCTGTTGAAAGGCGGCCAGGGAGGCCACAGCTGCATCCATGGCGGACTTGTGTATTCTTGTAAGGGGAAAATTCTTGAAAACCAGTTTAACGTCGTTTGGATACTGCTCGAGCACCTGCTCGAGTAAAGGTTCAACCTTTGCACAGTATGGTCATTGGTAATCACTGAACACAGCAACGACAACCGGGGCATCGGCAGGACCCTTGAAAGGCAGACCGGAGATATCAATATCAACGATAAAACTGATCTTGAGAACTTCAAGGGTGTTGGCTTTGCTGTCTGCAAGCAGGAGAAAATCACCGTTGGGTGAAGTCCCTATGCTTACGACAGAATCGCTGACTTTCAGAGTGTCTTTAAGGGCACCAGCGCTGTCAAAAATCAGGACATTTCCCCCCTCGGCAAGGATAAAGGTATATTTCCCATCCGCAGAAACCGTCATATCAATAGGCTTGGAGTCAAGTTTGAAAGTTTTTGAAGCACCCTTCTCAACTTCAGCAAGAGCCAGGGTGCTGAAGCTGAAAAGTATTGCCAAAAGTAAGATGCATACATTGCGGACCGAGCGCATAATGAAAATCCTCCTCTGTTACGGTTAAATTAATGAAAATACAGATTGTCAATTTCGCAAAAACAATGCGCTGAAAGGCATTGCGCACCTAATCTATAGATTAGATACTGTTGGTGGCATCGAGAGTTATTTAGCAAATCATCAAATTAGTTATTAGTAAAAGGCTGTTACTTCTGTATCGCTGAAACCTGTCAGCCACAGGATGTAATTAACAGCAAAAGGACGATACCCTGCAAGCCTTTTTGTAGCAAGTTTTTTCCAGGATTATTTCACGTATCATAAGATTAATTCTTAAAAGTAATATTTCTTGATAAGACTCTGTCTTGCTTAAAGCAACTGTATCGTTTACAATTTTAATATTAATTTCTTGATTAAACGATACAAGGTTTGACGGAGTGGCGAAAAGCTCTCTTTCACCAGGAACTGAGAATGCTGGTACCTTATATTTTTAGGCCCTGTTACTGACTGTGAGACATTTTATGCATGCAGCAGGGTCAGGCCCTTTGGGCTAAAAATTTCATAAAGATTCCGGAATGCTATAAATACATGAAAACTACAACTTATATCGGCGCTTTCTGCATAATTGCTGCAGTCGTACTGCTGTTAAATTCCTGTTCAGGAGAAAGCTCAAAGGCAATACGTGTAGGGGATGCCATTGCTTCATTTTCCGGCACCGACCTGGCAGGGAAACCTTTTACGCTGGCATCTCATAACGGCAAACCGGTTATAATGCGTTTTTTTCTGCTCAATTGTCCTTACTGCAAAGCGGACACCCCTATTTTTAACACGTTTTACAACAAATACAGACAAAAGGGCCTGGAGATTGTCTATATCAATAATAACGGGACTAACGCAGAAGAGGTTAAAGTCTTTGCCAGGGAGCTTAATATTGATTTCCCCGTGATATTTGATCAGGAAGGTAAGATTGCCAAACAGTACAATGTCAAAGTGCAGCCGCTTACTTTGGTTCTTTCACCTGAGCACAAACTGCTGGCTGCCCTGTTAGGAGGCGTGAGCGAGGCAGAATTGAACGAACTCCTGGGTCAATACATGCAATAATTCAGGTTGAAGCTGGAGAGAAAAAAAATGATGACAAGACGAATTCTTCTGTTGTTTATGGGTATCCAACTGGTTTTATCTGCTCCAACGAGTTTTGCCGGGAATGAACCAGTTGATACGGTATCGGAGCAGACCCGTTGCTCTGTCTGCGGCATGTTTGTAGCCAAATATCCGAACTGGCTGGCCCAGATACAGTATGATGATCTGGCACAAACTAGATTTTTTGACGGTCCTAAGGATATGATGGTTTTTTATTTCAACCCGGAACGGTATAACGGTCCGCCGCGAGACGCAATTAAGGAAATATTTGTAAAAGATTATTATACGCTCAATTGGCTGTCGGCAAGAGACGCTCATTACGTGATCGGCAGCGATACATACGGCCCCATGGGCCACGAACTTATTCCATTTGAAACCAGAGAAGCTGCGGCATCATTCAGCAAAGATCATCACGGCAAAGAGATCCTCACCTTTGATGAAATCACCCCTGACCTTATTGAGTCACTGAGGGTAGGCCAGAAGATGCGATGATGCTCAAACTGAAACTTTTTCGCCTTACAGAGACAATACCCTGATCCTCGGATTCAATCAACCATGCGGCCTTCTCATATTCTCTTGATTTTTCTCCTTCTGCTCGTTGTAATCGACGCCACGCTTTATTTGCATGCCAGACGCTTGGCCCTTGATCTTAAAGATGATCAGGCTATACAGGCAATTGCAGTTGCCGGGCTTGGGATTACCGACCTATGTGTTGCAACTGAAGCACGTTATACCCGGCATCCAGCCGTGACAGATCCCATGGCTCCCTTTATGGACCATCCGGGTGCCATCGAACATTTCCCGACCGGTTCCTTCTGGAATGCACCAATAAAAACAAATTCTCGCTAAAACTGTGTGCCCATGATCCCGAAAGGTCTAGAGAAGCAATTTAATATCCTTGATTTTTCCCTCTCTTCCCTTTGGCGAAGAAAACTGAAAAATCTCGGCATAATGCTGGTATTTGCCGTGGTGATCTTTCTGCTGGGCTCCTTTCAGATGTTGACCGGTGCCTTGACAAATTCTGCTGAAGCGGTTCTGGAAAATACGCCTGAAATAACAATACAGAAAATGTCTGCCGGCAGACAGGAAGCCATTCCACTGGATTATATTGAAAAATTGCAATCCCTTTACGGTATTCGAGAAATAATTCCCCGGATATGGGGATACTATTTTGACGGGTCGAACCTGGCCAATTATACTATTCTGGCCCTGGATTCCGATGCCATGCCCTCTGGCAACAAGCTCAATGTCACATTGGCCCACGGACATTTTCCCAAAAAAACTGAAGCGGGCACTGTTGTTATCGGCCGCTCGGTTCACGATATTCTCGAACTCGGAGAGCGCCGCATATTCTCACTGTTCAGGCCCGACCTTTCGTTGAAATCCTTCACTGTGGTCGGCCTTTTCAGCCAGCAGACAGACCTCTTGACCAATGACCTGTTAGTCATGAATCTTGATGATGCCAGGGATCTTTTTTCTCTGCCGCCATCAGTGGTAACAGATCTCTGCGTCTATGTAGCAAATCCTGCTGAAATAGAAACCATTGCCAAAAAAATCGCCCTGCTGCTTCCCGACACCAGAGTTCTTACCAAAACACAGATCCAGAAAACGTATCAGGTTGTTTTCAGCTGGCGCAGCGGATTTGCCTCGATCTGTCTTTTGACCGCACTGGTCGCCTTTGCCATTCTTGCCTGGGACAAAGCTTCCGGATTGTCCCCGGAGGAAAAAAGGGAAATAGGCATTCTCAAGATCCTGGGGTGGGAAACCGGTGATATTCTGGCTGTGCGCTTCTGGGAAAGCACCCTGGTATCAGCCTTCGCCTTTATCATCGGCTGTACGGCTGCCTATTTTCATGTTGCTTTTTTCGACGCAACGCTCTTAAGGCCCATCATGGTGGGCTGGTCTGTTATTCATCCCCCCTTTAAATTATTGCCGTCTGTAACCCTGGCTGACTTTCTGCTCATATTTACATTTTCTGTGCTCCCCTATCTTGGCGCTACGGTTATCCCGGCATGGCGCTGCTCCACCGTGCCTCCTGATTCGGTGATACGATGAAAAAAAAGCAGACAACCGCATTGGCCCTGTATTCAGGTGGTCTTGACTCCACCCTGGCCTGCCGTGTTGTGGCTGCCCAGGGAATAAAAGTTGTAGCCGTAAAATTCGTCACCCCGTTTTTCGGCTATGAACTATTGCTCAGGGAAGAGGAATACATCCGAACAACAAAAGAAGAGTCCGGAATTGATGTTCTTTTAAAGGATGTCACGATCCCCTACCTGGAATTGCTGAAAAAACCTGCACACGGTTTTGGCAGGTACTTCAATCCCTGTATCGACTGCAAAATATTCCTGCTTAAACAAGCAAAAAAAATGATGCCTGCAATCGGGGCATCCTTTCTTGTCACCGGCGAGGTTATTGGTCAGCGCCCCATGTCACAGCGGCGGGATACCCTTCGGGTCATTGAACGTGACAGCGGTTGCGAGGGGATTCTAGTACGGCCCCTCTGCGCCATGAACCTGGAGCCTTCACAGGCCGAACTTGAAGGCCTGATTGACCGTCAACAGCTGTTTGGGTTCAGCGGCCGCAACCGGACACCGCAAATGAAGCTGGCGGAACAATTCGGCATTACTGATTATCCCACTCCAGCAGGCGGCTGCATCCTTGCAGATCCTATCTTGAGTGCAAGGATCCAGGAATACTACAAAAAAAACAAAAGAATCGTGCCGGCGGATATCCTGCTGCTCTTGGTTGGGCGACAGTTCAGGCTGCCCGGCGGCGGCTGGTTGGTTCTCGGGCGCGATGAAAAGCAAAATGAAAAAATTGAAAAATTGCGGCAGCCGGGTGATTGGCTGCTGCAACCCAGTATCATACCAGGTCCCACTGCTATTCTACGCCACAGCAAAAATTTCGCAGATGTTGAAACTGCTGCTGCGTTAGTGGCCAGGTTTGCAAAAAAATCTGTTCTTGTGGATGGAACTGCAATAATTACTGCTGAATATAAAGGGACTTCACGCGAGATAGATGCTTCTGCCCTGGAAGATGCAATTTTTCTACCATGGCTGCAAAAATAACAATTGAACCTGGGCTCCCATGCAAACATTAAAAATATTACTTTGCTCTGTTCTTGCGGCCGCCATGATGTTTTCCATGGCTCATCTTATTGCTGGCTGTTCCATGGCTTATAACGGTGAAAAATTATTCTTTACGGAAGGGTGCAGCCAGTGTCATTCCTTTAAAGGAAAAGGCGGTCGGATGGGGCCCGACCTTTCGGCGGTGACCAATATCCGCAGCGACAGCTGGATTTACAGCTATCTGCAGGACCCGAAGATACTGAATCCTCACTCCAGGATGCCCTCTTTCAAACATCTGTCACACAGTAAACGAAAGGCTATTATTTCTTTCCTGAAAAACTGAGCCTTTCTTTTTCTGCTCATATTACCTTTCTGTTTTGGGAAATCTACCCAGAAATCCCGTTACATTATTCCTGTTCCTGCGAAAAAGGCAATCCATTCTCTGGTGTCATAATTCTTGCCATCAGAATCATCGGGTTATCTCATCCAATAAATTACAGTGTATGTAATTTTTCAAAAAATTTTCAAGAACACAAAAAAGTACTTGCAATTATAGTAAATTAGGTATTAATACCTAATGCATTAGTAGAACTACCTATTTTCCTCAATGCCAAACAGGGTTTATTACCTAAACTCGATTAAGGAGGGTTATCTATGAGATGCAGAGAGTCTGGTTTTGATAAAATTCCCGGCGGTGTGTCGCGGAGGGACTTTCTCAAGGTATGTACTGCAACAGCAGTATATATGGGTCTTCCTGCCAGCTTTGGCCCGAAGATTGCGGCAGCGGCAACAACTGCCAAGAAACGTCCTCCGGTGATCTGGCTTTCGGGGCAGGAATGTACCGGCTGCACTGAAACGTTGCTGCGGGCCACCCACCCAACTGTTGAACATCTAATCCTGGATCTCATCGCCCTTGACTATTCAGAAACCCTGAATACCGGTGCAGGCCACCAGGCCGAGGAATACAGGGCTAAATCAATAGAGGAGAACAAGGGCAAATTCATCCTGGTCGTTGAGGGTTCCATCCCGGTCAAAGACGGCGGCATTTACTGCAAAGTTGCCGGAAAGCCTGTCCTGGAAATCCTGAAGGAAACTGCCCCGAAAGCAGCAGCAGTTGTGGCCATCGGCTCCTGTGCCGCATGGGGCGGGGTGCCTTCAGCCGGACCAAACCCGACAGGAGCAACCCCGGCTTACAAGATCCTTGAAGGTACCGGCATCCCGGTGATCAATATCCCCGGATGCCCCCCCAATGGTTACAATTTTCTCTCTACTGTGCTTTACTATGTAACCTTTAAGAAACTCCCCGAACTTGATGAAAAACTCAGGCCAAAATTCGCTTATGGACGCCTGCTCCATGAAAACTGCGAACGACGGCCTCATTTTGATGCTGGCCGTTTTGCCGAACAGTTTGGCGATGAAGGCCATCGTATGGGTTACTGCCTCTACAAACTCGGCTGTAAGGGACCTGAGACCTTCAATAACTGTTCTACCCTGCGCTTCAACGACATGGGTACCTGGCCTGTCAATACAGGGCATCCCTGCTTCGGCTGTTCTGAAGAAGGTGTGGGCTTCAATATCCCGCTCCACACCCCCGCAGAAGTGAAAAATATCACCCCGTCCGCTGTCCAGACACCCATTACCGTTGATCATGGCGGTGGTGGAAGTACAGGAGCAGTAGCTCTGGCTGCAGGGGTTGCAGGAGCAGCAATCGGAGCAGGAATTGTAGCCTTGAAGAAAATTGACCAGACCGAAAAAAAACAGGACTAATAACCTAGGGAGCTTAGGCTGATGAAAATCAAACGACGAGATTTTCTTAAGGGAGCTGCCGGGTGCGGTGTCCTGGCAGCAGTTGGACAACCCGCCAATGCCGAAGCTAAGAAAAAAGAGCGCCTGCCGGGCGCCCTTGGCTTCCTGTACGATTCAACTCTCTGTATAGGATGCCAGGCTTGCATGGTTGGTTGTAAAAAAGCAAACGAAATGCCGGTTGAAAGTTCTGACCTGTTGCCCATATGGGAGAATCCCCGCGACCTGTCAGCCAAGACACTCAATGTTATCAAGAAATTTGAGAGCGGTACCGGCACAAACAAAGACCAGGAAACAGACGGATTTGCCTTTGTCAAAAGACAATGCATGCACTGTGTTGATCCCGGCTGCGTTTCGGCCTGTCCGGTTTCCGCAATGCGGAAGAATCCCGATACAGGGGTCGTGACCTATAACAAGGATGCCTGCATAGGCTGTCGTTACTGCCAGATAGCCTGCCCTTTCAATATCCCGAAGTTTCAGTGGGATTCCGCCTTTCCGCAGATTGTCAAATGCCAGCTCTGCTCGCATCTGCTGCCAAAGGGTGAAATCCCGGCCTGCTGCAGTTCCTGCCCGACCGGTGCGACGGTTTTCGGGCCTACCAGTGAACTGATGGCAGAGGCACAGCGGCGTCAGCAGATGGAGCCCGGCAAATACTACGATTATCCGGTATCCTCGCTTGATTCCGGCAAGAATTTTTCCCAGAAGGCAGCAAGTTATGTCCCGCAGATATATGGTGAAAACGAAGTTGGCGGCACCCAGGTGCTCATGCTTGCCGGTGTTCCTTTCAGCAAGCTCGGCCTGCCCGAACTGCCTGAAAAATCATATGCTTCAACGGCCGAGACCATTCAGCATACAATTTATAAGGGTATGATTGCTCCTATTGTTGTCCTTGCCGGATTGTATTACTTCGTTAACAGAAGCCAGAAAGATAAGGACTGAAACCTCAATATAAATGGACTGGAGGTATAGAATATGAGCGAGGCAAAACCTGTAGGAGGGAAAGTTTTTACGGGTCCGTTCCTTTTTTTCCTCGTAATAACCCTGATCGGGATATATTTCCTGGCGAAGCGCTTCATGTTCGGCATCGGAGCCGTTTCCAACATGAATGATGGTTTCGCCTGGGGCATCTGGATTACTTACGACGTTGTTGTGGGTACGGCCTTTGCCTGTGGCGGCTATTCCATGGCGCTTCTGGTATATGTCTTTAACAACGGTGAATATCACCCCCTGGTGCGGCCTGCCCTTCTTGCCAGTATGTTCGGATACACTCTCGCCGGTGTTTCTGTTTTTATTGATATCGGACGCTACTGGCACATTTACAATGTTTTTCTGCCCTGGTTTACCAATTTCAACTCGGTGCTCCTGGAGGTCGCCCTGTGCATCGCGGCTTACATAGCAGTTCTCTGGATAGAGTTTTCCCCGACCTTTATCGAAGCATCGACCGGGACAAAGTCGAAGGTCAACAAGCTTCTGATTTTCTTTATTGCCCTTGGTATACTGCTGCCGACCATGCATCAGTCCTCATTGGGCAGTGTCATGATCCTGGCAGGCAACAAGCTTTCCCCGCTTTGGTGGACTCCGGCTCTGCCGCTTATATTTCTCATCTCCGCCATCACCATGGGCTATACAGTTGTTATTTTTGAATCCACACTTTCTGCCTTGGGCTTAAAAAGGCCTTTTGAAACAGATATTCTGGCCAAGCTTTCGCTCGTTATTCCCATACTCCTGGTGATTTTTCTTGTTGTCCGCTTCGGCGACCTCCTGATGCGCGGCCAGTTTGGACTTGCCTTCAGTGGTGACCTGCAGGGAAACATGTTCCTGCTGGAGAACATTCTCCACATCGTGCCGCTGGTGATCCTGGCCTCGGCAACAAACAGAAAGAATGCCAAAATGCTGTTTTTATCCGCCTGTTGCCTGATGCTGGGCGGTCTGCTCTTCCGCTTTAATACTTACCTGATAGGCTTTAATCCCGGGGAAGGCTGGAATTACTTCCCGGCCATAGGCGAGCAGTTCATTACCTACACGATCATCTCAGCTGAAATTCTGCTCTATATGATCTTTGTCAAAAAACTGCCTGTCCTGGAAAGTCATGGTCAGGCCAAGGTTTGAAATATATACTATTTTGTGTCTATCCATTACTGACTCAAAAGTTAAGGAGAAAAACAAATGGCGAAAAGAATAACAATTGACCCAGTTACCAGGATTGAAGGACATCTAAGGGTTGACTGCGAGATTGACAACGGCAAAGTCACCAATGCCTGGTCATCGGGCCAGATGTGGCGCGGTTTCGAGGTAATTCTCCAGGGTCGCGATCCTCGTGAGGCATGGCTGTTCGTCCAGCGTTTCTGCGGGGTCTGAACGTCAGTCCACGCACTGGCTTCAGTGCGTTCGGTTGAAAATGCACTCGGCATGGAAATACCCTTAAATGCCCAGTACATCAGGAACATGATCATGGGTGCGCATGCTGTCCACGATCACATCGTCCATTTCTACCATCTCTGCGCCCTGGACTGGGTAGACATTGTTTCAGCGCTTGCGGCTGACCCGAAAGCCACCGCAAAACTCGGACAAAGTCTATCGCCCTGGAAGAGGAACAGCTACGAGGAGATCAAGGGTGCCCAGCAACGCTTGCAGACCCTGGTCGATTCCGGCCAGCTCGGTGTATACGGCAGCGGTTACTGGGGCCATCCGGCCATGAAGCTCAAGCCGGAGGTGAACCTGCTGGCAGCGACCCACTACCTGCAGGCCCTTGAGTACCAGCGGAAGATCAACAATGTTGTAGCGATTCTGGGCAGTAAAACTCCCCATATTCAGAATTTGGCAGTCGGTGGTGTTGCCAACGCCATCAACCTCGATTCTCCTGACACGCTGAACATGGAAAAACTCTACCTTATCAAGACCCTGATCGGCGAGGCCAATGACTTTGTCAAGCAGGTTGCCCTGGTCGATGTGGCTGCGGTCGGTGCTTTTTATGCTGACTGGACTGGATACGGCAAGGGTGTGACCAACTATCTTTCCGCTCCGGATATGCCGATGGACACCAAGGGGACAGAATTTGCCTTGCCCGGTGGCTATATTCCCGAAGGAGATATCGGCAAATTTACCCCGATCAAAAGTTTTGATGATCCTTTCTTTGAAGATAATGTTAAGGAATCAATCAAGCACTCCTGGTATGACGGTGAATGGAACAGGCATCCCTACAAGGAAGAAACCGTGCCAAACTATACCGACTGGCAGGATGACGGCAAGTACTCCTGGGTCAAGTCACCGACCTTCCAGGATAAGCCTGCCCAGGTGGGACCGCTGGCCAATGTTCTCTGCATGTTTGCAGCCGGCCACAAGCCAACTCAGACCTACGCCACCCAGGTACTTGACACGGTCAGCTCGCTAGTGGGCAGCAAGGTGGGTGTGGATGCACTCCATTCAACCATCGGCAGGATCGCGGCCCGGGTTATCCGCTGTGCTGTATTGAATGATACCCTGGAAAACCAGTGGTCTGCACTGGTAAACAATATTGCCAGCGGCGATATTACAACATTTAATCCGCCGAGCTTTCCCAAAGGCGAGGTGCAGGGCTTTGGTTACCATGAAGCCCCGCGCGGCATCCTCTCCCACTGGATAGTTATAGATGACGGCAGGATCAAGAATTACCAGGCTGTTGTACCTTCCACCTGGAATGCCGGACCGCGAAACTCCAACGATGATCTTGGTCCCTATGAGGCAGCGCTTCTCGGCAACCCTGTGGCGGAGCCGGAAAAACCTCTGGAGGTCCTGCGAACCTTGCATTCCTTTGACCCATGCCTGGCCTGCGCCATTCACTTGGTTGATAAGAACAACAATGAGATCGTCAAGGTAAAAGCCCTTTAAAGTAAAACGGGTAAAGTCACTTGGATATACTTGTACTTGGCATAGGTAATGTCCTGTTAACCGATGAGGGCATTGGCGTCCGGGCTTTGAAAGAGCTGGAAAGAAGGTATACCTTTCCAGCCAACGTGGAGCTGCTTGACGGCGGCACAGCCGGTATTGAACTTTTGCGTCACATCCGCAACCGTGACTGTCTCATCATCATTGATGCCATGAAATGCAGCCAGAAACCGGGAACAGTAGTCCGGGTTGAAGGTGATGATGTGCCGGCAGCGTTTCGGACCAGAATTTCACCGCACCAGCTCGGTTTGTCAGACCTTCTGGCCGCAGCCATGCTGACCGATGAAATTCCCAAGAACCTGGTACTTTTTGGTGTTGAACCGGAAAGCATTGATATCGGACTTGACTTGACTGATACTGTTGAAGCAAGCGTGGATAAACTGATAGGAGCAGTTGCCGATGAACTCCGCTCAATCGGCTGTTCAGTGGTGCCAATTGAAGCAACCTTCACTGAAAAGGCGCGCTTCTGGGATACTGTTTAGAAAAAGATTATGAATAAACCCTGACAGGATAGCAACAGGATAATTATACTTCACAGTAAATAAACGAATTACCGAAGTTGTCGGTGACACTTGGAAGAAGTGGCTTGCTTATACAATTGTATGCTGAACTGCAGGTGACACAAGAGAAACTGTAACTATAAAATTGATTGGTTGAATTATGCTATCACCAGCCTCTTAAAGGCTTTTGACCCATACATCCCCCTTCCCAGGTGATAGACCTAAAAAGCGGGACATCAATCGGCAGATGTCCCGCTTTTGTTTTTTCCAGCTAACCCACTTTCAGTTTTCACGATATATTCGTTCCAGCACATCCAGCACCTGGTCCCTGGTGTTTTTCTCCTGGTTCAACAGCAGAACAAAATTGTCCAGTCTTTCTTTTTCCACAAAATATCCAGCATAGGAATATACGCCCTTCAAGGTGCCGGACTTCACTAGTCTTCCATCTTCGTACGGCAGGAGATTAGCATAAGGCTTGAAGGAATCCAGAAGTTGCATCATTGCATGGGGTGAAACCCTGTTCTTCCCCGACAGGCCTGAGCCTTCAATAATTCTTAACTCCTTTTCAGACAGGTTATATTTTTTCTGCAGATAATCTGCCAAAACCTGCCTGGACTTTTCCCATGTGGCTGGAAATCCGTATTTATGACTGCCCAGGGCAAGAAAAAGCTGGTTTGCAATAAAATTACTGGAGTAGAGCATGAGCGGTGCTATAATGTCTTGCAGGGTTTTACTTGAACGATGGGTATAAATAAGGTTTAGGTTGCCTGGATTTTTACGCTGTGCAATCGTACCCTCACCAGCAATATTTTCCTGCTTTTGAAAGGCCCGGAAGAGCTCGCCAACATAGCGGCTTATAATTTCTTCCCCGCCACTTTCCGCCTGGTTGATATTGATCCGGTGAATTCCTGGCTGCAGCTTTTCCGCCAGCTCTGCCATTAACGATAAAGTCGGGGTCTGTTCTTCAGCTGAGAAAACCCTCCCGGTTTTATCTTTTCTGATATTCACCGTATTAAAATTAACGGCCAAGGCACTGTTTTGCGCATCATAGGGATTATCACTTGGGCCTGCTCCATCAGGTGGTGCTGCAAGCTGGAAAGCAGTGCTGTCCAGATAGATGTCATTGATTTTCGTACAGCCAAGTTCTTTGAGTTTGATGATAATAACTGCTGCTTCCTCAGATATGAGAAAAGGGTCACCGAAACCCTGAATATAAAGATTCTGCTGGCCATCCAGGTAAAAGTTGGTAGTAAAACGAAATTCAGGTCCCAAAAGTTCAAGCGCGGCAAGAGCTGTTGCTATCTTTATAATGCTGGCAGGAACATAGGGTGTGTGCAGGTTGTGTGTAACAAAAAGATTGTTGTTTTTCTTGACTGCATAGCCGCCGTTATCAATCAGGCTTTCTGTTGCCTTACGGGCAGCTGCACCAATGTCATTTGCCAGAGCTGGCTCCAGAGGAATGAGAGCTGAGGCAGACAGCCAAACCAGAATTGACAGAATGAGATGTTTCTGCAATAACACTTTGTTCTCCCCCGAAATTAATCAAAAAAATAAGGCGGCAGGAATTTTCCTGCCGCCTTATACATTAACAGAAATAAATTATCAGGTCTTCTGTCTTTATAATTGTGGAAGATGTTTCATGGACTCTTCTATGGCCTCGGCCGGGTACTCATAGTCATGCAGCGCACCGCTGAAGTACTGCTCATAGGCGGAAAGATCAAGCAGACCATGGCCGGAAAAATTGAACAGAATTGTTTTCGGGTCATTTAGATCACGGGTGGCCTCGATAATAGCACCGCGCACTGCATGACAGGTTTCCGGCGCAGGAATAATGCCTTCGGTCCTGGCGAAAAGAACACCTGCCTCAAAGGTCTCCAGCTGGTGGACACTGATGGGCTCAATGATCTTTTCGCGCACCAGGGCGCTGACAATAGGAGCCATGCCGTGATACCGCAGCCCCCCCGCATGAATGCCCGGTGAAACAAAATCATGCCCCAGTGTATGCATCTGGAGAAGCGGGGTTGTCTGGCCTGTATCACCAAAATCATAAGCAAATTTGCCCTTGGTCATGGTGGGGCAGGAGGCGGGCTCAACACCTACAAATTTAACCTTCTTGCCCTCGAGGGCGTCTGCCACAAAGGGTACTGCCAGTCCGGCAAAGTTAGAACCGCCGCCGCAGCAACCGATCACCACATCCGGGTAATCGCCGGCGATCTCCATCTGTTTTTTAGCTTCCAGGCCGACAATCGTCTGGTGCAGGATCACGTGGTTTAATACGGATCCCAGTGCATAGTTGGTGCCTTCGGTGGTCGCTGCATCTTCAATGGCCTCACTGATGGCAATACCGAGGGACCCCGGAGTATTGGGATCTTTTTCCAGAAAGGCCCTGCCTGTATTGGTATCCGGGCTTGGGCTGGCGACCACTGTCCCGCCAAAGGTCAGCATCATGGTCTTGCGATACGGTTTCTGGTCAAAGGAAACCCGCACCATGTAAACCTTGCACTCAAGGCCGAACTTATTGGTTGCAAAGCAGAGAGCGCTGCCCCATTGGCCTGCCCCGGTCTCGGTTGCAAGCCTTGTTATACCCTCCCTTTTATTATAATAGGCCTGAGCTACAGCACTGTTTGGTTTATGACTGCCGTTGGGTGAGACCCCTTCATTTTTATAATAGATCTTGGCCTTAGTTCCCAGGGCCTGTTCGAGCTTGGTAGCTCTGATCAGAGGAGAAGGACGCCAGATGGAATATATCTCTCTAACCTCATCCGGGATATCAATCCAGCGGTTAGGGCTCATTTCCTGCTCAAGAAGCCCCATGGGAAAAATAGCTGCAAGCTTTTCAGGAGCCATCGGCTCCTTGGTTCCCGGATCCAAAGGCGGTTGCATGCCGTTTGGGATATCCGGGCAGATATTATACCACTGCTTGGGCATTTCATCTTCGCGAAGAATAATCTTTTTCTGACTCATACTCTCTCCTTTCCATTAGCAACTTTTTTCAGCTATATATACCATCCGTAAATGCAGATAAAGCAATACTATAAAGTTTTTCAAATCGCAAACCTAAATGTGAAAAACAGCTTTGAGTTCACAGCAGTAAGCACTCAGGTTAAAGATAGCATCCGGTGCTCCGGTTTCTAATCTTTTCCTTGGTCCCTTCTAAGGCATTGCAGGTGTCTTTTAGAAGCCAGAAAAATTCTCACCTAAAAAAATACTAATCAATGACTGCCTTACTCCAAAGCTTCAGGATACTTGCAACATGGCATTCTTCATCAGTCAGATGCAAGACGGCCTTGAGGATTTCGACTGGTTTGCTGGCCGCTCTACCCTCTTCACTGTGCAAAACCATTTCAAGGGTGTATTCCCCAGATACCACGAGGCTTTCCACCAACATTCTGATGTCCAGCAAACGCTTCTTTCCCTTTCTTATTTTTGTGATGATAAAACTCTGACTATTCATAAAGCTATTAAGATTATTTCTGTCATGGGCTGACAGGGCCCGTTCAAGGCTGATTCTATAGCACGTAAGATTTTTTGCTGCTGCAGCAATATTCTTGTCAGGCACCCCGGCAACAGACGTAATCTCAATGCCCGGAGGAAGCTGCTTATTGATCCGGAGCAGGAATTCACTCTCATCTGTAATTCCTCCTGTGAGGTCGACATCCAGATACTCGGCCAGGCTTTCAGTACCAACAGGCAGGGCTGGACTGAAAGAGGCCTTTGGTACCGGATTGAACCCTTGAGTGAAATGAAGTCGTACCCCTGCTCTTCTGAATGCCTGAAAAAACAGCTGGATTACTTCAAGATGGCTTAATAATCTTATATCACCCTGCTTGGCATAAAACAGTCGGTACCATTGATGGGGTTTATCTTTTTCAGCTTTTTCCTCCTCTACCGGTCCCTGAACCACCTTTTCTTCCGTAATTTCAATGGAGACATGCGTGCTGGCTTTTTCTTCGCGACCATCCCGGCTTTCCGGTATACACTGGATTACAGGCCGGACCTCATTGAAATCACAGACTCCGCACTTCTGGCACCCGTGTGCGCGACAATCCGGCGTGTAGTCACCTGCCAATGATTTTTTCAGTTCGGCTCGCAGAAATTCCTGGTCAACCCCGGTATCGAGATGCTGCCAGGGAAGAACCTCTGCAAAATCACGCTGCCGCAAATAGTGTGAAAGATCTATATTGCAGGCCTCGGCGGCAGCCTGCCAAATATTCAGGTCATAATGCTCAGACCAGGCATCCAAACGGGCTCCGCGCAGCCAGGCTTCTGCAATAACCCCTGATAACAATCTGTCTCCCCTTGACATCACCCCTTCAAGAAAACCCTGGCGTGGATCATGCCACTTCAGCTTGAAATTTCCTTTTGACAGGCTCTTTCGCAGCAGGTTAATCCTGGCAAAGGCCTCATCGATAGTGATTTGCGGTTCCCACTGAAACGGTGTATGCGGTTTAGGCACAAAGGCAGCCACGCTGACATTAATGCGCAGACGCCTGTCAGCAGATGTCCGGGCAGCTCTGCGTACAAGATCAGCAATGGCCCTGATATCTTCCTGAGTCTCCGTAGGCAGGCCGAACATGAAATAGAATTTCAGCAGTTTCCATCCCAGGATACTGGCATCCCTGCAGGTGGCCAGCAGATCTTCTTCTGTTATGCCCTTGTTGATGACTTTGCGGAGCCGCTCGGAACCTGCCTCAGGAGCCAGGGTGAAACCCGTTTTTCTCACCCGTTTTATCTGGTTCATAATTTCAGGTGTCAGGGTGCCGACTCGCATGGACGGCATGGAAACAGAAACATACTCCTTTACGAATTTGTCCATCAAACGGCCAAGGACAGGGGAAAGACAGGAATAATCACCTGTTGATAAGGAAAGCAGAGCTAGTTCCTCGAACCCGCCTGCTTCCATACCTTTTTCAGCAAGTTCCACAACCCTGTCGGCCGTCCGTTCCCGTACCGGCCTGTATATGATACCTGCCTGGCAAAAGCGGCAGCCTCGGGTGCATCCACGTGCCACCTCAATGCCCAGGCGGTCATGTACAATGCGGACCAGGGGGACAAGCGGTTTTTCCGCAACCAGGGAAGTTTCAAGGTCAGGGAGAATACGGCGCTGAATTTTCGCATAACCTTTTTTCAGGGGGTGGACAGCAAGCAGCTTTCCTAGACTGTCATAACGCGGTGCAAAAAAAGAAGGGACATAGACTCCGGCTATTTCTGCAAGTTTTTCAAGGGTCGTCCGCCGGTCCAGGTTTCTTTCCTTGGCACTTTGTAAAGCTGCTGCAATTTCAAGAATGGCCTTCTCCCCATCCCCGAGAAGAATAGCATCGAAAAAATCAGCAACCGGCTCAGGATTGAAACTGCCGGAACCGCCGCCGATGACAAAGGGGTGCGAATCATGCCGTTCTGATGCCCATAGGGGAATATGGCCTAGGGCGAGAATTGTCAGGATATTCGTATAGCAGAGTTCATAGGGCAGAGTGATGCCGATCATGTCAAATTCCGCCAAGGGCCTGCGGGATTCTACTGCAAACAAGGAATCATTCCGACGCTGCAGCAGTTCCTCTAAATCCTTGTCAGGTCCGTACACCCTGTCTGCCAGTAAATCCTCCTGTTCATTGATGACAGAATAAAGAATCTGCAGGCCATGGTGTGACATGCCTATTTCGTAAAGGTCAGGAAATACAAGGGCCACCCGGAGTCTTGCTTTATCCCAGTTCTTGTAGCAGGCATTGAACTCTTTACCGATATACCGGCTCGGCTTTTTTACATGGGCTAGAATTTTGCCAATATTTTCGGGCATCCGCTCGGGTACAGAACTCATATCTAAAGAATTGCGATTACTTGACAAGGATTTGCTCGATATTATCAGGGATATCTAAAATGAAATCCTCTGCTGACAAGCGCGCATCGTCTAAGAATCCATAGAGTTTTACTTCTATCTTCTCTGCATCCCCGTTGGTGGAAGCGGTTATCCTTGCCGGAATCCTGCAGAGTAATTTTACAGCATCTAAACCTGGATTAATGATAAGTTCTTTCTCTGAATTTCTGCCTGCCTTGCCGGACAGCATTTGATGGTCTGCATAGTGAATATCCACGAGGTGCTCACCCTGTTCATCTCTTAAAACATGGCGTTGAATGAGTAACTCCTCTATATCAAACAAAACCATGCTGGAGTAACTTGCATTGGCATACCTTATCTGCAGCCAGAATTTTCCCTGCTCCCTGTCACGCAGCACTGAAAATATCTCCATATCTCCAGGTTGCAACATTCCGGTAAGCCAGTAATAGGAGAACTGCGAATCAAAACCTGGCGGGGCGAATTTCCTGTAAGCATTTGAATGCACTGACCCCAAATAGGCTTTCTCCTCTAAAACATTGATGCTTTTGAAGATATCCCCATCTGTTACGAAAATAAACAGAGGCTGCCCCAGCGGGTTTAGCGCTACAAACTTAAGATAACCGGGCTTCATTGCCTGTAAATAACCGGAGAGTTTTCCCGTATGATCACTGAACCAGCCTGAAACAGAAAGAGCAGCATCGGCTTCAGCATCGAGGCAGCAAGTACATACTTCCTCGCTTATCTTCTGATAGCGGGTAAAAGCTGCCAATACTGCTTCAATTTCCAATGCACTGGCAGGATAGGTTTGCAGGACGGTTCCGGCACAGCCCTGGATAAAAACCAGGGAAACGCAAAGCAGAATCATGGGATATGGGAGACCATGACGCGAAAACCTCCTCACTTCGCGCTCCTGGATTTGGCGGAATTAATCTTGGCAGTTATTCTTTCCTTCTTTTCCTCTTCCCCATAAAATTCATAGGCCGCTTCATAAGCCGCCAAGGCCTTTTCAAACTGTTCCGCCTGCATGTAGACATCTCCGAGATGTTCTTTAATTACCGGGTCGTTGCCCACCATCTCGGCAGCCTTTTCAAGTTCAATAATTGCCTGTTCTACCTCGCCCAGCTTATAATAGACCCACCCTAAACTATCTCTGACATATCCATCTTCAGGCAAGAGTTCCACTGCCTTTTTAATATACTCCAGGGCCTTTTCCAGATAAACATTATTGTCTGCCCAGGTATAGCCGATATAGTTGAGTGCGGCACCATTATCAGGATCAAGTGCCAATACCGCCTGCATCTTTGTCATGGCATTGTCCTGCTCCCCTATTTTCTCAAGAAATATGCCATAGTTGTAGAGAAGATCAATATCATCTGGATATAATCTAATACCCTGCTCATAGACCGCCCTGCCCTGTTCAATTTCTTCATTTTCCCTATGGAGTGATGCAAGCAGAATATAAAAACTGGACTTTCTGGTGGCAGCATCGCTAATCTGCTTTTGCAGAAGATCTATGGCACCAGCGTAATTATTGCTTTCGCTCAATATCCTGACCTGCAGAAAAACACTATCCTCGTAAAGGGTGGACTCTGGAGGGATGAATTTTAACTGCTCTTCGGCCTCTCGACTATCATTATTCCGGTAATAGGCCATGCCAAGAAGGTAGCGCACAATCGTCAACTCCGGGTTTGTCTGTACAACATCCTCGAGAATCATAATGGCTTCGTCATACTTTTCCTGGCTTAAAAGAATACGGCTCATGGTTAAGTCAACGCTATGGGATTCCGGCAGCACTGATCTTAAATCACGCAGGAGTTCCAGGGCTTTGTCATTTTCCTCAAGGGTCAGGTACAGATTGACAAGCCTTGTTTTAGCCATATCACTCGATTCACCCTCATTGACAATGCTTTGGTAGACCCTGATAGCCTTTTCATACTCCTGCCGGTCTTCATAAAATTCAGCCAATTCATAGGCAAGCCTTTCAAACCAGTTGAGTTCCAGTGCCTTTTCATATGAGTCCGCCGCCTTATCGTAATACTGCAGCTCGCGGTATAGTCTTGCCAGGTAATAATAGGCCAGATATGAATCACCTTCGACCCGGATAAGGCGGTTGAGTATTTTCTGGGCTTTGTCGTATTCCCTATTTTGGGCATAGAGTGTTCCGAGCAAAAGCAATGTGTCATGATCTTCTTTGATTTCAAGCAATGACTGGTATATAGCCGCAGCCTCATCAATCCGCCCCAGGCTGCTATAGACCTTGGCTAATAAAATCCTGTTTTCGATATCCTGGGGATTTTTGCTGATAATCTGTTCAAGCACTCTTGCAGCCTGCTCCTTCTGATCCATCTTAATAAGGAGTATTGCCAGGCTGCGTTTGATATATTCACTTTCTTCGTCGCACAGCAGGGCCTTTTCATAGGCCTCGTAAGCTTCTTCAAAACGGTCATTGTTCTCAGCGCTTTTGCCCCAGAGAAAATAAAAATAGGAACAGGGAAGGTCCTTGGCTTGGTCAGCTTTTTCCGGTAGGGATTTCTCATAACCGGAAAGCACTTTCTGCTGGTCCGGTGATTCCACTGATGGGGCTGCACACGAGACAAAAAAAAGGACAAACCCAAGCAGACCGATATAATGGATCAATACAGAGTACCTGTACTGCTTCACCTTAGGACACCCAGATATAGTGCACTTCTTGTAGAGTCTCTTTGTTTTATTTAATCTACTGTGACCTGGCATAACAGAATTAACTCATGATTTCTTGCAGATACTGTCAGTTAAAAATTTATTGGAGACGCTTTTGTCAGCGTTCCTCCTTTTGGCTTGCTTTTTGGGCCAGCACTTTTACAACCGTCTCAAACACCAGACGATGAACATTCTCGATGGAGTCAGATCCGTTTATTCTTTCAATATAATCTTGCTGCATGGAAGCAAAAATCGCCGCCACTTTTTGCAGGCTTGCTTCTTCTTCAAATGAATTAGGATGTTCATTCCGATGGTTCTGGATGCGATAAATACCCTGGGCCGGTTCTATTTCGAGAATTATGGCCAGATCAGGAACGGGAAACGCTTCATTTTTCTTCATTATAAGAGTTTGATCCATGCCGTTGGCGCCCTGGTATGCAATTGTTGAAAGATAGTATCGGTCACAGATCACAACACAACCATCCGCCAGGGCAGGTGCAATTACTTCCTTCACATGCTGGTCCCGGTCTGCAATGAAAAGCTCCAGCTCTTCTTCCAGCGAGACGGCACCACGGTCAACAAACAATTCCCTGATTTTTTGTCCGTAAGGACCATTGGTAGGTTCACGGGTCGCAACAACAGCATAACCAAGCTGCCTGAGCTTTTCAGCAAGCAAGTGGAGTTGGGTTGATTTGCCTGTCCCGTCTATACCCTCAAAAACGATAAACATACCACCTGGTATAAGCAGGGGTCTTTTTTGTACAGATTCCTGTTCATTCACCTGGCTTAACTGAAAATCCTCCCTATTCATAGGTTCCAAAAAATTCTGGCTGCTATCTGTATGTCTTTTCTGGTAAAGGACCCGGGGCATATCCTGTCCAGGCGTACTTATTCTTAACAAAGAGCTTATACTCAAGCCATACATTTTATCAAGTTGACTGCATATTTTTGCCTGCAGTGCCTCCCGGTTCCTTTAGATTTTTTTCCTGTTGCCGATAATCTGGGTTGCCATTGAAAAGGCGGCCTCCAGGCTGGCGTCACTGGCCAGGCCTTTACCGGCGATATCATAGGCTGTACCGTGATCCACTGATGTACGGATAATGGGAAGTCCCATGGTGAGATTAACCCCATCCTCAAAGTGCACAAGTTTAAAGGGAATAAGACCTTGGTCATGGTACATCGCCACAACCGCATCAAACCTGTTGTCAAATGCCATCTTGAAGACCGTATCAGGCGGCAGGGGGCCTGCCACCTCCCAATTTCCTGAAATAGAACCGGCAACTGCCGGTTCTATTATCTGTTTCTCCTCTTCACCGAAAAGGCCTGACTCCCCAGCATGAGGGTTGAAACCGGCAACCGCAATTCGTGGTCTTTTAAGAGCAAAGTCCCTAACGAGTGTTTCTCCGGTCAGATTGATTATCCTCTTGATCTCTGCCTGGTCCAACTGTTCAGCAACTTTGGCTAAAGGTGTGTGTATGGTTACCAGCGAGACCTTCAATCTCTTGCCGGCCATCATCATGCCGAAATTTTGCGTTTCACATAAGGAAGCCAGCATCTCAGTATGGCCAGGAAATTTATAACCGGCAAGTTGCATGGTATATTTCGCAATTGGACAGGTAACCATTGCATCCACCTTACCCTTGCGAACCAAACGTACAGCTTCCATGATGTAGGCTGCAGCAGCATTTCCTGTTTCCTTCCCCGGTAAGCCCCAATGCAAACTTTTGGATTGCAGCATATACCCTTTATTTCTCTGGGGTTCAATTACCTGAATTTTCCCCATATCAAGCTGATCACCAGGCTGCCACGCCTTGATTTGCATACGAATCCTCAATTCTTTTGCGCAGCGCTGCAGGACACCGATATCCCCGATTACCACTGGTAGATACTGTTCTGTTAATTTTTTCTTTGCCAGAAAGCGCAGAATTATTTCCGGTCCAATACCAACCGGACACCCCATGGTAATCGCAACCAGGTTGGGCCTGCTGCAGGAAATATTATTCGCAATAACAGCATGGTGCATCAGCCTGCCAAGCCTCCCGGCAATAAGGATATATTTTCAGTTCTCTTCTTCATTCATTGTCAAACCTGAGATCAAAAGCATTTTTCAACAATTCTATTTTGGCGTCCTGGGATCGGGCCGCATTTTCTGATTTTAACTGAACACCCACAACATCAAAACGGGCCGGACGATTATGGCCGCCGCGTTTGCCTATATATTCCAGGGCAACTTTTGAAAGCTGCCTTTGTTTGGCTGCTGTAACTGAATCAAAAGGGGATCCGAAAAGAGTGTCTGATCTTGTCTTCACTTCAATAAAAACCAGATCCGCTCCCTGTTCGGCGATAATATCGATCTCGCCCAATTTAATGCGATAGTTGCGTTCAAGTATTCGATATCCCCGGCTCTTCAAATAGCGCACCGCTATTTCCTCACCCTTTGCACCCAGTTCTTTTTTGGGGAGAGTCATATGATTTCAGGAGAGTATATATTTTTAGAGATCATGTAAAAATCAGTACCTGGCAGATATTTTGGTTGATAATTTATTGAATTTATCTGGCCCTGTTGTAATTCTGAAACTCGCCCCAATCCAAAATAGTTGCCGCTATTCAGGTGTTTCCAATGAACTCCTTGACACATTTGAAGCTCTGCCGGTGAATGGCACAAGGACCGTAAAGCTGGATTGCCTGCCGGTGTTCGAGGGTTGGGTATCCTCTGTTCTGTTGAAAATTATATTCCGGATACTGAAGGTGATACTGGTCCATCAATTCATCGCGGACAACCTTGGCTACAATGGAGGCCGCTGCTATGGAAGCACTTTTGGATTCTCCCTTGATCAGGGTCTGCTGAGGTATTGTCATTGCTATTGATTGATTTCCATCCACAAGAAGAAAATCAGGCTGGAAAGGCAAGGAGAGTACTGCCTTTTTCATGGCCAGCAAGGAGGCCTGCAGAATATTGATTCGGTCAATGTCTGTCTCAGAAACGATGCCAACACCGATCCTAGCACCATTATTCTGCAGTTCCTTATACAGACGGGAACGCTTCGCGGTATTGATGATCTTGGAGTCCACAAAACTGCTATAATTGCAGTTTTCCTCCAAAATAACACAGGCGGCAACCACCGGTCCGGCTAGTGGCCCCCGGCCCACTTCATCAAGTCCACCAACCCACTGGTACCCCTTCCGGCGAAGGCATCTTTCCAGAGAAAACCTATCGGGTTCAGGATCAGGCCATAATTTCTCCGGACCCATCCCTGTGCCCCCCGGCGGTTAGCGCAAGCCTTTTTCTTTGATACGGGCAGCTTTACCGCGGAGTTCACGCAGATAGTAAAGTCTTGAGCGGCGGACTTTACCGCGGGAGACAATCTCTACCTTTTCAAGCCTGGGTGAATGCAGGGCGAAGGTTTTTTCAACCCCGACGCCGTGTGATATCTTCCGCACGGTAAAAGTGGCTCCCATATTCCCTTTTCTACGCCGGATAACTACACCCTCAAAAACCTGGACTCTTTCCTTGTTGCCTTCAATGATGCGGATATGTACCTTGACTGAGTCACCGGCACGGAAATCCGGCATATCATAGCGCATCTGCTCTTTGTCGATTCGTTCAATAATATTGGTGCTCATTCTCTGCTATTCTCGGATTGCTTCTCTGTTCCGATGGATGCCTCCACATCACCCTATTAAAATAAATCTTCTCAGGTTACGGATGCCGAAACCTATTTTTAATCATTAAGTTCAGAATCCCTACATATATACTTGTTTATACTCTTTTTGGGGGTCTCATTTTTCCCCTGTTCCTAGGAGCCGGTCCAGAATAATCGCTGCAGCGGACCTGACCGACAGGTGGTTGTAACTGCCTGCGCCGACAATGGGCGGCAACATCCCGTCTCCTGCTTCAATCACTTCCTGGGCTAATCCCCATGCGGTTCCGAAAAGGATGAGAAAACAATCCCCGTCTGCAATTTTCTGCCGCACCAAGTGGTAGGGCCATATGGAGTAATGCTTCTCCTGGGCACAGGTAGCCAGCACTATAGGCCGCCGTTGCCTTTTTTCCTCCACTTTTGTAAAAACTTGGCCCAGGTCATCACAGATATGGACCAGGGACAAAGCTTCCCCGCGTTTGGCATTGTATTCTGCCCCATGGCCTTTCTGCCAATGGTCCAGCAGTTCCTGAAAAAGTTGCTGCTGGTCAGCGTACGGGGTAACAACATACAGAGAACCAACACCGTATGTCCTCGCCGCCCTTGATATATCATGCAGGTCCAGATTTGTAACAGCTGAGCCAATTATTTCCTGGTTCTTGTTGATTACCGGATAATGGACCAGTGCCAAATCGATCCTGACCTTTCCAACCTCCTGCTCTGTCACCTTATCTTGTATACAGCTTATTCAATTTTGCTAATGTGGATTAACTGCTGTATATATTTATATTTTTAATGCTCACGCAAATCGCATAAATCATTGACAGCCATATCCTTGGGAATATCCTCGCTGTTCCTGTTCAACAGACGCAAGCAGCCTGTTTTTTTGCAAAATCCGACGTTCTTCTTTGCTGAAAACTGCCCGGGCCAGCAATTCCGGCCTTTTCTTCAAAGTCCGCTGCACTGAAGCGACAAGCCTCCACTCAGCAATGGCAGCGTGATCTCCGCTTAATAGAATCTCAGGAACCTTATGCCCTTCAAATTCCCTCGGCCTGGTATACTGGGGATTTTTCAGAAGTCCGCGGCTAAATGTATCATTTTCCGCTGAATCTCCGCAGCCCAAAACCCCTGGCAGCAGCCTGGTAATTGAATCAACCAGGATCATTGCCGCAAGCTCTCCACCGGTAAGGATATAATCACCGATCGAGATCTCTTCATCCACATAATTTGCCCTGATTCTTTCATCAACCCCTTCATACCTGCCGCAAAGCAGGATGAGATGTTCATGGATTGCAAGGCTTTCCGCCATCTCCTGGGTATATGTCTTTCCCTGGGGAGAAAGAAATATGACCCGGCCACCGCTTTTTTGTTCCCCGATAGCCCTCAGTGTCCCGGCAATCGGCTCAGGTTTCATAACCATGCCCTCACCACCTCCATAAGGCCGGTCATCTGTCATGGCATGTTTATCCAGAGCAAAGTCTCTAATATCATGAATATTGACACTTACCTTCCCTGCTGCAACAGCCCGCCGTATTATGCCTTCCTGCAGAGGTGATTCCAGCAGCTGCGGGAAAATGGTAAGAATGTCAAATCGCATAACTTTTATTACTTACAGGTAGTGTTCATTTTTTATCATTTCCCTGTAAACTGGTCTTCCTCGTTTGCTTCCAGCAATCCTGGCGGTGGTGCGATTAAAATCTTTCCCGCCTGTTCATCAATGTTTCTGATGATGCCCCCCGTAAGCGGGATAAGGTATTCATGACCTGTACCGCTCACAACCATTACATCATGGGCCTTGGTGTAAAACAGGCTGGAAACTGCTCCCAGCTCTCTCCCGGTCTCGGTAAATACTTGCAGGCCTATGAATTGATGCCAGTAAAATTCATCAGAATCCAGCTGCGGGAAGTCAGTTTTTTGTAACCAGAGCGTACTTCCCTGGAGGATTTCCGCGGCCTCCCTGGAGGCTACACCTTCCAATTGCAGGATTGCCAGCTTGCCCTGAGCCCTGCTTTTGACCACTTTGTATGTCTCTGTCCTGCTTCCTGCCGGTTCCTGCAGGACAATTTTCTGATAGTATTTAAAGTTTTCAGGCTGTTCAGAATAGGAATAAACCTTCACTTCCCCCCGGATGCCATGCGGCTTTACAATCTCGCCTATCAAAACAAAATCGTCCACCAATTCAGGATTTCGGCGCTTGGGGTCCCGGGTCATTCTATTCCATAATCTCGAGCCTGGAACGCTTGTTGATCTTTCCTGCAGCAGCAGAAAGCAGTGCACGCATAGCCCGTGCTGTTCTGCCCTGCTTGCCAATCACCTTGCCAAGATCCCCTTTAGCTACCGTCAATTCAACGATAATGGTATCATCCTGTTCAGTCTCCTTTACTTGGACCTCATCAGGATGATCAACAAGTGCGGTCACAATATAGTGGATCAACTCTTTCATACAGTCTATTCTGCAACGGCTGCCGCAGCATTTGCATGATTGGCTATCAAACTTTTCACTGTCTGGGTGGGTTTAGCTCCCTGATCAAGCCATGACTGAAGCTTTGCTGCATCAAAATGTACTTCCGCCGGATCTTTCAACGGATCATAAGTGCCGACAATATCAAGGAACCTGCCGTCACGTTTTGCCTCAACATCCGCTACTACAATACGGTAGTAGGGCATCTTTTTTCTTCCAAGTCTAGTCAACCGAATTTTTACAGCCATTCTGCGAGTTTCCTCCTCATTTATTTTGCAAGTTATGGATTAAGTCATCCAATTTTTTAAAATTTAGTAAATTTTTCCAAAAAAGAATCAGACAATATACCTTAAACAAAATCATAATGCTAGCGTCTTAATCCCTTTGGCAATTTCCGTTTCTTCTTGCCTCCCATCATGCCGCCGGAAAAACCTTTCATTTTTTTCATCATTTTCAGCATCTGGGAATAGCTTTTTATGACCCTGTTCACATCCTGGACACTGGTGCCGCTGCCACTGGCAATCCGCTGCCGGCGACTGGCATTGAGTATCAGGTAATTCCGCCGTTCTATCCGGGTCATGGAATTTATTATTGCTTCAGTACGGACCAGTTCACTGTCATCCGGTTTAGGCATGTTCTGCATCTGCTTTATTTTGTTAAGCCCGGGAATCATACCCATTATCTGCTCTAGGCTGCCCATTTTCTTGATCTGCTGGATCTGATCCCGAAAATCCTCCAGGGTAAATTCATTCTTCTGGATTTTCTTTGCAAGCTTTTCAGCTTTTTTCTGATCAACAACAGCCTCTGCCTTTTCAATCAGGGAAAGAACATCGCCCATGCCAAGAATTCGCGAGGCGAGTCGGTCAGGGTGGAACACCTCGAGGGCATCCAACCCCTCACCAACTCCGACGAACTTGATAGGACGCCCCGTCACCTTCTTTATGGAAAGCGCTGCCCCGCCCCGGGCATCTCCTTCCATCTTGGTCAGTACCACACCTGTCAAATCAAGATCATTCTTGAATTTCTCAGCTACGGTGACGGCATCCTGTCCTGTCATGGCATCAGCCACGAAAAGTATTTCAGCAGGTTCTATCTGCGTCTTAATCTGCCGGAGTTCCTCCATGAGTTCCTGGTCGATATGCAAACGGCCGGCAGTATCGATAATTACGGTGTTCAGATTCTTTTCTTCTGCTGCAATAAGTGCCTTGCGGCAGATGGCTACTGGATTCTGACTTGTCTCAGAAGGATAAACATCTACTCCGATGGCTTCTCCCAGGACCATGAGCTGATCGATAGCAGCAGGCCTATAGACATCAGCAGGAACCAGGTAGGGCTTCCTGCCTTTACTTTTCAATGATTTAGCGAGTTTAGCAGCTGTTGTGGTCTTGCCAGATCCCTGCAGGCCTGCCAGCATGATGACAACCGGTTGCCTGCCATCAAGCTTGAGCAGTTCAGTCTCGCCGCCCAGCAGTCCGATCAATTCCTGGTGGACAATCTTTATTACCTGCTGGCCGGGGGTAAGACTCTCAAGCACATCCTGCCCTACTGCACGTTGGGAGATGGCATCAATAAATTCCCTGACCACCTTGTAGTTGACATCTGCCTCCAGCAGTGCCAGCCTTACCTGGCGCAGCGCCTCATCAATGTTTTCGGGAGTAAGCCTGCCATGTCCCCTCAGGTCCCTGAAAACTTTCTGCAGTCTGTCGGTTAAATTTTCAAACATAGTATCCAAATCGCAATTATACGTCTTTTACTCTGCCACCTCAGGTCAGCTACAACCGAGGGGGAAATTTTCCGGCCCTGGCAATGACGGGTCACGCTGAAAAATTTTAAGCCTTACTCTATCTGTTATGAAACCATCTAAATAAGATGGCACATGCTGCCTGCTCCAGATCGTTTTGAAAAACTGGCAAAGATAATTGGAATGGGTCAGAATGTCAAGCAATGCTCGGTGATTGTCATTTTTTTATACGTAAAAAAATATGGGTGCAACCACCCCGCAGGAAAAAACGCTGGCTATTTTAATTTGCTCTTTATTTTAGTAACAATAACAAATAGATGGATCAGTCAGCCCCCAAAGCATCACGACACTGCACCAAGCTTTCCGGATTGTCAATCTGAAATAAATTATATCCTGAGGATTTTGGAACTATTTTTTTCGTCAGTCCGGTCAGTACTTTTTTAGGGCCCACCTCAATAAATGTATTCACCCCCCTTGCCACCAGGGAATTTATGATCTCGAACCACCTTACCCTGGAAGCTATCTGCTGGCTCATGATAGCACGGATGACAGCCGGGTCTGATTCTTCGGCAGCAGTAACATTAAACAGCATAGTTTTTTCCGGGGGAGAAAATGAAGTCTCAGCCATGATTTTTTCAAAATCGGGAATAGCCCCGGCAACAAGCGGACTGTGGTTGGCAACTGAAACGTTCAGGGTGATTGCCTTGCCCCCCTTTTCGGACACTATCTCATCCACCATTGCAAGGGTGCTATGGTAACCGGAAATGACTATTTGAGTTTCTGTATTATGATTAGCAACTGTCACTATATCACCTTCAGAAAAGGAAGTAAGAATCTCTTCCACTTCTTTCAGGGTCAGGCCTAGAACAGCCTGCATACCTCCTGGTTTTTTCTGTCCTTCCCGTTCACTAAGCCACCCTCTTCTGCTTACCAGTTTCAGGGTGTCCTCAAATGTCAATATTCCTGAGCTACAGAGAGCACTGTACTCGCCCAGGCTGTGCCCAGCAAAAAAATCAGCCTCTATCCCGGCCTTTCTAACAGCCTGCCAGCAGATCAGATTGACAGTCGTCAATGCCGGCTGCAGGTACACGGCCTTGGTCAATTCCTCCATGGGGCCTTCAAGGCATAATTTCCGCAAAGGTGCAGAGCTTATAGACTCAGCACGTTCCATCATTTTGCCGGCTTCTGCATCAGTCTCCAGAAACTCCCGGCCCATACCGATGAATTGCGAGCCCTGTCCGGGGAACAGGACAGCAATAGATCTTTTGCGCATTATATCCCTCTCAATTGAAAAATTGTCTAATGACTACAATTCAGCTGCTGCTTCGAGTCTGTTCCAGGTGCTGCAGCAAGGTCCCTAGCAAAAACATGCCGACACCAATTGTAATTGCAGAATCGGCTGCATTAAATGCCGGCCAGTGATACGAACCAAGGTAAAAGTCGAGAAAATCGACGACAAACCCGAAACGCAGCCGATCGATCAGGTTGCCGGCGGCTCCCCCTGCAATCAGGCCAAGGGCATAGACAAACAAACTTCCCTGCCTCTTGAGGTGATTATAGGCAAAAAATATAATGACCAGGGCCAAAATGGCTACTGCAACAAAAAAAACCTGGCGCAGCACATTTTTGCTTCCGGCCAGAAAGCCAAAGGCTGCCCCGGTATTGGTCACATAAACCAGATTAAAAAAACCGGGAATGATATTCTGCTGCTCATGGAGAGTAAAAGTTGTCAAGATCCAGAACTTGCTCAACTGGTCGACAACTATTACTGCAAGAGCGACCCCGGCTGGAATTAGATCACTCAGTTCATACTTGGCATTCACAGGCAATTCCAAAATGTAGCAGCATTATCTTTGCACCAGTTGGGAAACAACCGAGGTGCAGCGGCTGCAAAGCTCTGGATGGTCAGCAGCTTGACCCACTGTTTCAGAACGGAGCCAGCATCTCTCACATTTTCCGCCACTGGCCGAAAGGACAGAAATATGTAATTCAGGGAGCACGTCACTGGTATATGTTTCTCCAACAAGATTGTCTGTTTGCAAAAGTTCAGAGACAATGGACAGCATCTTTAATGTTTCCCATTTGTCTGCCAGAAATTCTGCCAGGGAGCCCGTAGCTTTCACCATGACCCTGGCTTCCAGGGGATGACCAATGATCTTATCCCTTCTCGCTCCTTCAAGGGCTTTGGTTATTTCCGAGCGGACTTCAAGGAGCCTCTTCCATTTCTTGTCCAGCACCGGATCAATTGCCTCAGGAATTTCCTTTGGGAATTCCTGCAGAAATATACTGTTTCCGGATTGTTCCGTCTCTGCCGCACCAGGCAGATGCTCCCAAGCTTCAGCCGCAGTAAAGCTCATCACCGGTGCCATGATGCATAAAAGGCCGGAGAGAACGTCATAGAGAACCGTTTGCGCCGCCTTTCTTTCCGGGGAACCAGGCAGGGCTGTATACAACCTGTCCTTGATGATATCAAGGTAAAAAGCACTCATGGTAACCCCGCAGAACTGGTGCAGACCATGAAAAACAATATGAAAGTCAAAATCAGCATAGGCCTTGATGGCCCTGCATTTAAACAGTTCAAACTGGTGGACGGCCCAGCGGTCAAGTTCATCCATCTCTCCATAGGCGACCCTGTCATTTGCAGGGTCAAAGTCATAGAGATTTCCCAAGAGAAAACGGATGGTATTGCGAATCTTGCGGTAGGCATCGGAGAGCTGCTTGAGGATCTCATCAGAGATCTTAATATCGTCGCGGTAGTCCTCACTGGATACCCAGAGCCTGAGAATTTCAGCCCCATATTTTTTTATTATCTCATCTGGGGCAATGACGTTGCCGATACTTTTTGACATTTTTTTCCCCTGGCCATCGACTACAAAGCCATGGGTCAATACACCTCTGTATGGCGGGATACCCCGCGTGCCAACCGCAGCTAAAAGGGAGCTCTGGAACCAGCCGCGATGCTGATCACTGCCTTCAAGGTACAGATCAGCCGGGGCTCTGAGTCCCTCTCTCTCTTCCAGAACAGCGGCATAACTGACTCCTGAGTCAAACCAGACATCAAGGATATCATTTTCCTTAATGAAGGATATCCCGCCGCAGCTTGCGCAGCTGCGATTTTCCCCGATGAAGTGGGAGGCGTCATGTTTAAACCAGGCATCCGCACCCTCTTCTGCAAAAACAGAGACAATTTTCTTTGCCACTGCTTCATCTTTGAGCACCTCACCACAGCCCTCACAGGTAAAGACAGTGAGTGGCACTCCCCAGGCGCGTTGCCGAGAAAGACACCAGTCAGGCCTGACTTCTACCATGCCGTAAATACGCTCCATACCCCAACGCGGTGTCCAGGTAACCTTTTTAATCTCCTGCAGGGCATTGTCCCGCAGGTTGTTTTTATCCATGGAGATAAACCACTGTTCCGTGGCCCGGAAAATAACCGGATCCTTGCAGCGCCAGCAATGGGGATAGCTGTGGGATATTGCTGCTTCTTTGACCAGGAAACCCTTCTCCTTCAGATCACTGTTGATGCGCTTGTTGGCGTCATAGATGAACATCCCGGCGTATGGCCCGGCTTCGTCTGTAAAAATTCCCTCATTATCCACTGGAGACAGTATCGGCAAATTATACTGCAGGCCGCTCATATAGTCTTCCCGACCATGACCGGGTGCGGTATGCACAATGCCAGTACCCGTATCGAGCGTCACATAATTGGCCAGTATGATAAGCGACTCGCGCTCCATGAAAGGGTGCTTGCATTTCTTTCCTTCAATATCACGGGCAGAAAAAGTGGCGAGCAGCTTGTGCCCCTTGCTGACCACATCCTCCCCGAAGCCGGCAAAGGCCTGTTCAATAAGACCTTCAGCCATAATCCATATCTCCTCCCCCACTGCAACAGCGCCGTAGTTATAATCCGGATGAAAGGCTACAGCGAGGTTGGCAGGCAGGGTCCAGGGAGTTGTGGTCCAGATCAGGGCAAAGACTTTCCGGCCTGCACGTCGTTCCTCAGCCAGTTCAGGTATTGCCTGTCCAAGGTCATCCAGCACCGGAAACTTCACATAGATTGAAGGGGACCCGTGATCATGATACTCCACTTCGGCCTCAGCCAGTGCCGTTCGGCATGATGAGCACCAATATACTGGTTTTTTACTCCTGATTACACCGTCAGACAGTAAAAATCTGTTGAACTCCCTGGCAATTGCTGCCTCGTAGCCATAATTGATTGTCAGGTACGGATTGTTCCAATCCCCCAGAACACCGAGGCGTTTGAATTCATCCTTCTGGATTGTTATCCATTTTTCAGCATATTTTCGACAGGCCGCGCGTACAGAGAGGATCGGTATCTCTTTTTTCTTTGCTCCCAGTTCCTTATCAACATTATGCTCTATGGGAAGACCATGACAATCCCAGCCCGGAACATAGGGGCAGTGATAACCTGCCATCCGTTTTGACTTGAGAATAATATCTTTTAGCACCTTGTTAAACGCGGTGCCAAGGTGAATGTGGCCATTCGCGTAAGGCGGTCCATCATGGAGAATATAAAGTGGTTTGTTTCTTGTCTCAGACTCTATCTGTCCATAAAGGTCCTCGTTTTCCCATTGCTTCAGGAACTCAGGTTCCTTCTGGGATAAATTAGCCTTCATCTTGAAATTTGTCTGGGGCAGATTGAGGGTTGCCCGGTAGTCCATTTTGTGTTGCTCCTTTTCCTCTTCAGTTTCCCAAACCTTCTCTGAATAACCCAAATGTAAAATTTGTCAGAATCTGCTCCATGCCCGCAGAAAATTTCAGCTCATTACTAATTAACAAAAAAGCTCATTTAATGACGCGTTGCCGCTAAAATAACAGGTAATATGCAAGTTGCAAGGGTAAAGTTCCCTTACCCGGCTGAAGTGTCAGGACTTTTAATTTTTCCACCCGTATTAGATAAGAATACAGTTTCTGTTTTCAACTCATACCCCAATTAATCACGGCTATAATTCCCGCTGTACAGTTCTCATGAATAATCCGGGTTAAGCGTTTGACAACCAAACTGCAGACTAATATAATCATTCTGGACGATAACGGATTGCATGGTTGGCTGAATGTTTTCAACTTTTTTTAAATACAGCAAATCCATGTATCACAAACAACCTTTACCAGGAAGAGGAACAAATGCCTAAAGTGATTGCCATGGCAGGGAAAGGCGGCACAGGAAAAACAACAATTTCCGCCCTGCTCATAAACTATATGCTGCACAACAATCTCATCCCGATTCTGGCAGTGGATGCGGATGCCAATGCCAATCTGAACGAGCTTCTGGACATGGACGTCGATCTCACCCTGGGTGAAATACGCCGTGATCTGAAGGGCGATATCCCGGCCCATATTACCAGGGACCAGTTCATGGAAATGAAAGTCCACCAGGCCCTGGTTGAAGCCAAAGGCTTTGACCTTCTTGTCATGGGGCAGCCTGATGGCCCCGGCTGCTACTGTGCTGCCAACCAGCATCTTGCCATGACCATGGAAAAGCTGGCCGACAACTACAAATATATCCTGGTGGACAATGAAGCAGGCATGGAACACCTGAGCCGGATGAACCTGCGCTCCATAGATATACTGTTAGTCATTTCAGACCCTTCGGCCCGGGGCATTCTCACGGCAAAACGGATATCTGAACTTACCAAGCCTTTAAAAATCGAAATCAAAGAAAAGTATCTTATAGTCAACAGGACTCCGGATCCCTTACCGGATGAACTGTATGCCAAGATAAAAGAAACCACAGAGAACACGGACCTACCTCTGGCAGGAGTTATCTCAAGCAGCGATCAATTGATCCGTCAGGAGCTGAGTGGCAAATCATACCTTGAACTGGCTGAAGACTCAGCTGTCATCAAGCAAACCTATGAAATTTTTTCAAAAATCATTAAATAGGCCTTGTGATTGAACTTGACAGAACCTTGTATTCGTAATAGAAAAACTGGTTCAGACCTGAAATGCCTTACTTGAAGCTAAATGGTTATTCCCTAAACGATAAAAACAGTATGCAAAGTTTCACTTTCGCGAACTATTGCTAATCCCGGTCTTGCCTTTCTTACTTCATGGAAACGAAACCAGTCAATAAATCAATAATTGAGATTGTCAGGGCTACAAAGATTTATTCTCCCGATGTAGTTGCACTCGAGGATATTACGTTATCCGTTCCATACGGTGAGATGCTTTTTCTAACTGGCATGAGCGGTGCCGGCAAAACAACGCTGTTGAAACTGATATGCGGCATGGAACACCCTGACAAGGGTTTGATCGAAGTGGCAGGTAAGGATCTGAACCGCATAAAAGCAAAAGAAATACCCAGGCTTCGACAGCAGATCGGTATGGCCTACCAGGATTTCAAGCTTCTGGCTGACAGGACCGTGGCGCAGAATATAGCCATGGCCATGGAGGTTGCCTACCACAATATCAGGACCATAAAAACTAGGGTCATCGAGCTCTTGCAGAAACTCAGACTTGAGCATAAGCATGATGCTCTGGCCGGTAGACTTTCCCGTGGTGAACAGCAGCGCGTTGCCATTGCCCGTGCGGTAGCCAATTCACCAACGCTAATACTTGCAGACGAACCAACCGGCAATCTGGATTCCAAAACAACAAAACTTGTCATGGAACTCTTTGAGAACTGCAACATTTCAGGCGCAACCGTTATTATTGCCACACATGATGAAAATATCTACAGGGGGGCAAATCATCGAGTGCTCGAATTGCACAGCGGTCGCCTTGCGCAACAGGACAAATGGGCAGACCCAACTTTGGACAATATGTCATGAAATTTTTCAGTACCATAGCAGTACAAACAACCCGCAACCTGCAAAAGACCTGGCCTACGCAGGTTATGACTCTGATGACCGTAAGTTTGTCTGTCCTGATCTTTTCCTTTTTCTTTTTGATTTATACCAACATGATCAAAACAGGTGAAAAACTTGGAGATGACCTGCGGCTTACCATATACCTTGAAGAGGAGCCTGTTTTGGAGATGCAGGCACAACTGGTGCGAAAAATTATTAATTTCAGCCCGGTTGAGGAAATCCGTTTCACCTCAAGGGATGATGCCTTCAAGCGTCTTGCCACCCAGCTGGGCGACAATATCGATGTGCTTGATGACCTTGACGCATCATTTTTGCCCCCTTCAATTGAAATCTACCCTAAGAAAAGTCTCAGCACCCTGGCCCAGATACAACGCTTTTCAGAATATCTTTCCACCCTTCCCGGTGCCATTAAGGTACAATATGGTCAGGAATGGGTTGAGCGCTTTAATTATTTTACAAAACTTTTACGGATAATTGTGCTTTTAAGCGGTATTCTTCTAATCATGACCACAACCTTTATGGTAGCTTATACCATTCGGTTGGCAGTCGTCGCCAGACAGGCGGAGCTGGAAATACTGAGGCTTTTGGGAGCGACCAACAACTACATTCGCACCCCCTTTCTCATTGAAGGTTTCCTGCAAGGCATACTTGGTTCTTCTTTTGGTTTGCTGGCCCTCTTCTTTCTCTATCGCTGGATCCAGTTGCGCTTTTCAGGGCCTGGGATCCTGCAGCTTGTGGAGTTTACTTTTTTCACCCCCTCGATAATCTGGATAATCATTGCTGCCAGTATTATTCTTTGTATGGGAGGCAGTTTTTCGTCCATGCGAAAATTCATGCGCATCTGACATGAAGAATTTGCTCGCCACATTGACAAAATATTCAACAAGGCTGCTACAGATCCCAGTGTTTCCAGTGATAATTGCCTGCTCAATTTTTCCCACTGCTTCCCCTGGAATCGACACTATCACTCGCAATGCGTATGGGCAGGAAGCGGTTCTTCAGCAAAACCTGCAAGAACCTTACCCCAATAAACTCACAAAAGAGCAACAGCAGGAAATTATAGAAAAGAATGCCACAATAAGAAAACTGCAGGAAGGGATTATTGATCATAAAATAAAAATTCTCGATTCCAGGAAGAAGGAAAGAACCCTGCTCGGAGAGTTGGAAAAAATTGAAATAGAACTCCAGGATCAGAAAAATATGCTCTCCTCCCTGCGGAGCGAATCTGAACAACAGGAATTACTTCTAGCAGACAAACAGGAGTATTTAATTCAGGTCCTGGCAGAAAAAAAAGCGCATCAGGTACATGTCAAAAACAGGCTGGCTGCCTATTACCGCATGGGTTCAGTCGGACTGATGAATGTCGTATTTGCTTCAGAATCACTGCCTGAACTCCTTGATTTCAAGGAATACTTCACTCTCATGGTCCAGCATGACCACGCCATTATCCAGGCATATCTCGGCCAGCTAAAGGAATCTAATCATGCCAGGGAGGAACATGCCCGGGAAAAGTTGCGCCTCATGCAGCTCGCTGATGAAGTCAGCGAAAATGAAATGCGGTTAAACCGGATCCGGGAGGAAAAAAATTACCTGCTTAAACAGGTTAATACAGAACAGAATCTTTATGAACAGGCTGTGACGGAGATTGAAGAAGCTGCTGCTGATCTGGCAGTAACCCTGCAAAGGCTGCAGACAGCATCACAACTTCAGCCAGTTGCACCACAACCTGTGCACCCGGGTGAAACGGAAAAAAAGAAACCGCCGCAAACAGCTGCAGCCGTCCTACAAGGCTTTCCAGGCCGGAAAGGATCACTCGATCCTCCTGTGTCTGGCACTTTAATCACCCATTTCAGGCAAAAGGTCCCAGGAAAATTTGATTCATTCACCATAGCAGATGGAATAGATATCCGGGTGGATAAAGGTGAAGAAATAAAGGCTGTCTACGATGGCAAGATCATTCATTCCGGATACTTGCGTGGCTATGGAAATCTCCTTATCATTGACCATGGGCAACAGTATTTCTCCCTCATATCCAGGGCCGCTGATTTTTACAAAAAGGAAGGGGAAAAGGTCGCAACTGGTGAGATTATCGGTATGACCGGTGAAGGAGACCCCATGTACGGCGAAGGCTTGCACTTTGAAGTACGCAAGGGTTCAAACCCTGAGGACCCCATGCTGTGGCTGAAAAAGAACGCATTTTCTCTTGAAAATTCAACCCGGGAGACGCGATAATTTCCCTGTCAGGCTGTTCAGAAAGTGTTATTCAACCTGTAAAGCTCTTCCGTTGCCACCTTATTACCCGTTCTTTAATCCCTGCTCCTTTGCTTAACCATCTCATTATTGTAAACCAGAGATCAGCCAACCGGTAAATATCAGCTTTAACACTATTCGCTGTTGGACTTTCGCCGGCTTGATATTATATTGTTTCTATATTTAAAGCATGATAATATATGTAGTTATGCATAACACATAGTGTAATCGCAAAAACCGAACAAATTTCTTTTTGGCCGAGAAATTCTTCATATTCCCTCCATTAATTGGCCCCCTGCAGACAGGAACATTATGTATACGTTAAGAAAAGTCATCCATATCAGTCTTATTCTTTTCCCGCTATTCTTTACAAGTAATCTCCGGGCCCAGGACCCACCTGATGACACCCAGGAAACCTATAAGAATCTCGAGGTGTTCGCAAATGTCCTCAGTATTGTGCAACAGAATTATGTCGATGACATTGACACGCAGGAAACCATTGAGGGAGCAATCAAAGGGATGCTTTCCAGCCTTGATCCCCATTCCTCCTTTTTAAAACCGGATGACTTCAAAGAACTACAGGTAGAAACCAAGGGCAGCTTCAGCGGTATTGGCATTGAGATCACCGTTAAGGATGATATGCTCACCGTTGTATCCCCCATTGAGGACACTCCTGCCTTTAAGGCGGGCATCCAGGCCGGGGACAGGATCATTAAGATCGAGGGTGAATCCACCAAGGAAATGTCACTTGTCGAAGCAGTCAAAAAACTTCGTGGGCAAAAAGGTTCGGCTGTCACCATATCTATCCACCGTGAAGGCTGGTTAGACCTGCAGGAGTTTACCATCATCAGGGATGTTATACCCATAGTCTCTGTGCGCTCCAATATCCTCGAACCCGGATACGGATATATCAGGATTACAAACTTCCAGAGAAACACAGCAGAGGATCTGCAAAAAAACCTTGAAGACCTGACTGGGCAAGGAGTTCTGAAAGGACTGATTCTTGACTTGCGTAATAACCCTGGGGGCCTTCTTGATTCTTCAGTCAAAATTGTTGACATTTTCCTGGAGGAAGGCATCATTGTTTCCACCAAGGGGCGTCTTCAAGACCAGAATATGGAATTTTCAGCGCACGGCGGCGGGGCGGAATACGATTTCCCCATAGTCATTCTGATCAACGGGGGTACTGCTTCAGCATCAGAGATTGTTGCAGGAGCCCTGCAGGATCATAAAAGGGCCCTTATCCTTGGCACCCAGTCCTTTGGCAAAGGTTCTGTGCAGACCATTATTCCCATGGCCGACGGAACCGGGTTAAGACTTACCACTGCCCGCTATTACACACCAAACGGTACCTCCATCCAGGCTACAGGAATTACCCCCGATGTTTTAGTTCCTAAAATTGCTGCAGCCGAAGAAGACAGCCCCAAAGGTCCCACTGAATTTTTCCGTGAAAAAGACCTGCGGCATCACTTAGAAAATGGAGGCAATTTGAAATCGACAGATGAAAAACCCCAACCTCCGACTATAGAGGAAAGCAACTTGATTTCGGACAAGGTTACAATCGCCGAGGAGACAAAAGAAAAACTTAAGAACGACAATCAGCTCAATACCGCTCTGCTTGTCCTCAAAAGCTTGAATGTGCTTTCCGGGCAAAGTTCCGAGAAGTAATGCATCACGGGAATTGCCCCATCAGCAGGCGAAGATTGCGAGGCTGCTCCTGCTCATAAGCCAAGGTCGCGGATGAATCGCATGTCTTTGGTCCAGTTCTTATGGACCTTGACCCAAAGCTTTAATAACACCCGTTGCGCCAGGAGTCTTTCTATATCCTGTCGGGCGTTTTTTCCTATCTGTTGGAGTTTTGCCCCCTTCGAGCCGATGATTATCGCTTTTTGGGAAGATTTTTCCACAACTATTGTTGCATGAATTGTGACAAGTGCCTTTTTTTCATCCTCCTTGAAACTGTCAATAACAACTGCGGTTGAATAGGGAATTTCCTGCTCGGTCAAAAGAAATATCTTCTCCCGGATAATCTCTCCAACAATGAAACGCTCACTTGCATCTGTCGGGATATCTTCAGGGTAGAGCCTGGGGCCAGCAGGCAAAAGACGAAGAATTGCCTGCAGCAATGTATCAGTACCCCTTTTCAAAAAGGCTGAAACAGGAACGATGGCAGCAAAGGGATAAATATTTCGGTATACTTCTATAATGGGCAATATCTGCGCCTTTGGCAGAAGATCGATCTTGTTCAAAACCAGAATTGCCGGAATAGATGTGGAATCAAGATATTCAACTGCCTGCGCCTGCTTTTCCGGCATTGGCAGGGAAACATCGATAAGAAAAAGGACCACATCAACCTCTGCTAGGCTTGACACAGCTATTTTCACCATTTCCAGATTGAGTGGTTTCCTGGCCTTATGCAGGCCCGGGGTATCAAGCATCACTATTTGGTAGGCCGGATCATTAAGGATCCCAATGATCCGGTTCCTGGTTGTTTGGGGCTTGGGTGTTACTATGGAAATCTTTTGTCCCAGCAAAGCATTCATCAGGGTGGACTTGCCTGCATTCGGGGGCCCGACAATGGCTACCATACCTGATTTGATTTTTTCATCCTGCATCTTTTCGATACACTTCCTTTCTGTTATTACGCTACGTCTTGTTGGCAGACCACATGTAACCTGACCGTGAAAAAGTCCCTGGATTTAATTGCCGTTCACGTATAGATTACATATCAATATTTTCCCATGGCAATCATTCATACCTTTACTGAACCATGAATACATGGTAATTCGTGCGGGCATTTTGTTCAACAGAACCCAAAATACTCAGGAGCTGCTGCTTCGGTCAACTACTTTAAAAACTGAACAAATGACATTAGACGGCAGAATAGTCGAATATCTGGAAAACGGCAGATTCATCTGCGCCTTTGTCTTAGAAGATAATGGCAACCGGCTTCATTTGCTCAACCAGAACAGCAGGGAACTCAATTTAGCGCAAAACAGGGTAGTCCACTGCTCAAATGAAAAGGTTGCGCTATCCTCTTCAAGGGAAGATATCATAGCTATCCTGCAAAAAAAAACCAAAGAACGTGCTTTACTGGCTGAAGCTATCAGTCTTGAGGAGATTTGGGAAATTGTTTCTGAAAAGCATGAAGATTCTTTCGGGGTAGATTTTATGGCAAGCCTTTATTTCGGTAATGCCCCAACAGATGACCAGTGCGCCGCCTTCCTGCGTTCAGTAATCATCAACCGGGTCTATTTCAAATACAAATCCGGCAGTATTCATGTCCATTCCCCTGAAAATGTTGAACTCATAAAACAAAAGCAGGAAAAAGAAAAAGAGCAGGAGACTTTTATTGCCAAGAACACAACTGCCCTTCGGCTTCTTTGGGAAAAAACCGGCCCCCTGCGGGATTGGGAAGACCGTGAGACCACCCTGCAGATACTTGCTGACTACTATCTTTTCGGCAAGGATTCTTCCGATTCCGAGTTGGCACGCAAACTTGTTAAAAATGCAGAACTGACCGGACCCCATGATATTTTTTACCTTCTGGTAAAAGCCGGATTCTGGGATAAAAACGAAAATATCCAACTTATTAAACACGACATACCTGACTTGTTTTCTGAAGAAGCGCTGGCTGAAGTCGAGAAAATTGAAGTCCTCTCCGCAGATGATCTGTCTGCTGCCGGCAGAAAGGATTTCACGGATCTGCAGGTGTTAACCATTGACGGACCTGATACCAGAGATTTTGATGACGCCCTCCACATTGAAAAACAGGGGAGCAACTACCTTGTCGGTATTCATATCTCAGATGTGGGCCATTATGTGAAACAGGGGACCGCTCTTTTTGAGGAAGCTCTGAAGAGAGGCACCTCTATCTACTTTCCCGAAAAACACCTTTCCATGCTGCCTGCAGCCCTTTCTGAAAACAAATTAAGTCTTTTAAAAGACCAGGTGCGTCCAGCCCTCAGTTTCTTGGTTTTGCTCAGTCCCGCAGCGGAGGTTCTCAAGTTCGAAATCGTTCACAGCACTATATCTGTGAAACAGCAACTGACCTACCAGACCGCCGATCAGTTGATCAACCAGAACCAAGGTCTTGCTGCCCTGGCAGCATTGAGTGTATTACTGCGGCAAAGGCGTGTAAATCGCGGAGCCTTACTCCTGCCCATGCCGGAATTAAATATCAGAATTAAAGAAAATGACTCCATTGCAATAACCAGGTCTCCAGTAGATACCCCAAGCAGAATTCTTGTGGCAGAATTTATGATCCTTGCCAATACGCTTGGGGCCCAGTTCGTTGCTGAACGTGAGGCCCCCGGATTATTCCGCTGCCAGGCTGAACCCCGCCAGCGCCTGATCGATGGCTTTGAAAAGGATATAATTAAAGTCATCCAGCAACGCAAACGCCTCTCACCCATGTCTTTGCTGACCACCCCTAAAACCCATAGTTGTGTCGGTGCACCACAATACACCACTGTCACCTCACCTATACGGCGCTTGCTTGACCTGATCATGCAGTTACAGATCAGTTACCTGGTCAAGGGCAAAGGTGTTCTCTTCAGCAAAAAAGACATGAAACATTTTGGCTCCATTATTCTGACAACCCTTGAAAAAGCCAACCAGGTCAAATATCTGCGTCAGCGCTATTGGATCCTGAAATACCTGCAGGCAAAAAACGGAGAAAGGTTGCCTGCCCTTGTTATTGACAGTGGCCCCAAGCGTGTGCATATATTCCTGGAAAAATTCCTTCTTGATGCTGACCTGCCACTTAATCCTGCCTTTAGAGTTACCTCGGGCGATACAGTGATGGTCAAACTTGCAAAAATTGATCCCCTGAGTAATATCCTCCGGCTTGAATGGTAGTATTTTCTCCCTAATCCTGCAATTATCTCTGCAAATACTTTTTTTCATTTCAGCCCCCCAATAAAATATTTTTTCAATCGTGCTTCATCCCACATGATGTGCCATGCAAAATATATCTATACAATATATTGTATAGATACTCTGTTATAAGGCAAAACTTTGTTTTTCCCGGCCTGTACCCAACAAATTTTTCAATAATTTTTCCTTGACATGGGCCCAAACTATCCGATAAAAAGAACCACTAGTGGTGCAAAGTGGGATAAAAGGGAATAAAGGGGTGGCCAAGTGCCCAAGACTGACAGCAGCAATGTATCAAAAAGCAGGTTCCGCAGCCGTTCAGAACACACACTGGACACAAAGGGAAGGCTTAATATTCCAAGCAGGTTCCGTGATGTGCTTCAGGACCATAAAAATGAACAGTTAATGGTCACAAACTGGCACAAGTGTCTGAAAGCTTTTCCTGTAAAAGTCTGGGAACGGATTGAAACAACCCTGCTCGTCCAGGGAAAAAAACAGCCTGGTATGGATTCCTTCAGGCGTTATGTTATTTCCGGAGTTAGTGAATGTATCCTGGACAAACAAGGCAGGATTCTCCTTCCGCCAACCTTGAGGACGGATTTTGACTTAAAAAAGGATGTTGTGCTGAACGGTATGCTTGACCACTTCGAAATCTGGGACAAAACCGCCTGGGAAAAGGAAAGAAAGATGACCAGAGACAAGTTCAGCGATTTCGAACAAAGCTTATCAGCCCTGGGCATACTTTAATCATTGGGGATGCCGTGACGGATGCGAGGAACAATCTAACCGCGAAAAAGCCTTGCCCCTCCATGGTTCAATCCTCAAACTCCGATTCTTCCCCTGCAATCCACACTCCTGTTCTTCTCGAAGAAGTAATCCGCTTCCTGCTCCCTGTAGACGGCGGGATATATATTGATGGCACTCTTGGCCTTGGCGGCCATGCTGAAAAAATTTTGCAGTCCTGCGGGCCTTCAGGCCGTGTCATTGGTTTTGAGTGTGATGCAAGTGCCTTGGAACTGGCCAAGAAAAGGCTGGCCCCTTTTAGGGGAAGATTTAATGCCCTGCATCGGAACTACGCTGAAATTATGGATGGGTTGACTGAACTGGGTATACTCAAAGTGGATGGAATGTTATTGGATCTCGGTGTTTCCTCATTACAGTTTGACTCCGGAGAAAGAGGCTTCAGCTACCAGGCAAATGGCCCCCTCGACATGCGCATGGATAAACGCACACATCCAAGTGCTGAAGAAATTGTCAATGAATTTAGCCAGGAAGATCTGGCAGACATTTTTTACTACTACGGTGAAGAAAGGCAGGCCCGACGCATAGCGTCACATATAGTTGCAGAAAGAATCCAAAACAGGATAAAAACGACCTCGCATCTTGCCCGCATTATTGCCGGAGCAGTGCCAAGAAAATTTCAGCCCCGGAAAATTCATGTGGCAACAAAGGTTTTCCAAGCCCTGCGAATCGCAGTTAATAAGGAACTCGAAAACCTGACGGTTTTACTGGATACCATAACAAAAATTCTTAAACCAGGGGGCAGGATATGCATCATTGCCTTCCACTCCCTGGAAGACAGGCTGGTAAAATGGAAATTCAAAAACAACCCTGAGCTGCATGTATTAACGAAAAAGCCTGTTATTCCAAGTGCAGAAGAGATCAGGATGAATCCACGGGCAAGAAGCGCCAAACTTCGCGCAGCATATCTGCTATGAAAGGTTGAGAAAGGGGAGGAACTCAAAATGTTCAGGGATTATTCTGGCAATTTTATCATGACAAAAGGCAGAAACAAAATAAAAAGCACAAGGAAAAAGTCTTCCCCAGCCTCCCGGGAGCTTTTGCCTGCCTCCAAACTTATGTGGAAAACTATTGGTGCCATGCTTCTGGTAACGCTCATCATAGGCATCAGCTCAACCATCTGGTATGGCCTTCAGGTTCAGGTTGCCCTGGACCAAATTGGAAGCAACAGAGCTATCAACAATGAGTTAGATACTAAAAAAAAGTTGCTTATTGCAAAACATGACCTGATGCTGACCCAGAACCAGATGGAGGCGGCTGCTCAAAAAATCGGCCTGCAGTCTCCTGTGGAAAACCAAATCCGGTATCCGTAACGGAGCAATTCGTCGATTGATGCTCAGGTGAAGGCCAACAATCAACAATACAGGAACCCAAAATTTGCAGTAATTCATAGGAGTTTTTGATGCTACATGACTGATCACGCTAAGAAAAAACTACAAAGACGGAGAAAGTCGCTTTTAGATAATAGTTGGAAGAAGCTGCTTCTTCTTTTGGCCCTTATCCTAATTATAGGATCCGGGGCCTTCTTGTTTCATAAGGAGAAACTATATGCCATCTCCGAAGTCTTTACCTGGCTTAAGCAAAACAGGCCTGGAGAAGCCTTCGCATCAGCCCAAACGATCGCACCGCGAGGCGACATCTACGACCGCAATTTTAGACGCCTGGCAGCCACCTATGAGACCTATGCCATTTACGCCCGTCCCCTCGAAATGGAAGATCCTGCTGCTTCTGCCAGAATGCTGGAAGAAATCCTCGGATTAGAGCAAAACAAGCTTTTGGCAAGCTTAAAAAGTGAAAGGGGATTTGTCTGGATTGCCCAGGGAATCGACCAAAGCCAGGCAGAAAGCATAAAAGAGCTTAATCTTAAGGGCATTTACCAGGTTGTTGAGGCAAAACGTTTTTATCCTAATAATGGAACTGCTGCTCATGCAGTCGGCTTTGTTGAGAATGACCAGGGTCTTGACGGCATGGAATTTCGATACAATACTCTCCTCCGGGGCGATGAGATAAACAGTGCGGAGCTGGAAGACCTGCACTTCAGTGCCACAACAGAATTTAACCAGACCGGCACCCATCTTGTATTGAATCTTGACCTGATGCTCCAGTCCAAAATTGAACGCTTTCTGGAGAAAAGAATCATGATTACCGGGGCCGAAAGCGGCGCTTTTCTCCTCATGGACGCCAATACCGGGGGGATACTTGCCATGGCCAGTTATCCCGCATTCAATCCGAATCGCTACTGGGAGTTTTCCAGCTCGGCGCTCAATAACCATGTTATCACCGAACCGGTGTATCCCGGTGAGCTGGCTCAAATTTTCCAGCAGGCTGCTGCAATCAATTTAAAAAACCTTAGAAAGTCTCAAGCCCTTGACAACATGGATGAAGCTGCACCTTTAAGAGTCATTGAACCTGAAAAACTAAAAAGGAGAAAATTATCTGTTGCACCCATGGTTGACAATGTTGAACCAGCGGATCTTATTCACTTTGCCCAACTCTTGGGTTTTGACCAAAAACCAGTAACAGATATACCTCTCAAAGATGAAACTTTCGCCACCACATCTATTGCTTTAACTGATCCTGCCTTTTATACCTCTGCCCTGCGCCTTCTCACCGGTTTCACAGCACTTATGAATAATGGCAAGATCGTATACCCGCATCTGCTCAACAAGGCTTACTCAAAAGAAAATCCCACTCCAGTTGAACCGGCCCTGAGTGGAGCTGCACAAACTGTGTCACTGCATCCTGACACCAGCAGTGATTTATTAGATTTCCTTGCAGCCAAATGGTTGAATATCAGCAGTAAAAGTAAGACTTCTCAAACACCGATGTTTTTTGAAACCCACCGGTTTGAGGCAGCCCCTGAAAATTCTGATCCTGTAAAGGAAGACAATACTCTACCCGCATTGAGCGAGCAAACTTCCCGCATCACGCAAAGCATAATGTTGGGGGCCATTCCCGGCAGAAATCCAAAACTGACCATGATCGCCCTCCTTTCCTATCCAGAAAGTGATGATACGGTCTATCCCGATGCACTGAAAGCCTTTGGAAATAATTTTTCGGTCCTGAGTCCTGACCAGGACATGATTCAGAAAATGCTTTATGTGGCAGACCAGCCACCATTGGTGCCTTCCCCCGATTTCTGGACTACTGGTGGAAGTATATTAGCGACAAATAAAGATCCACTTACACCTGAAAAAAACGATATTATTGCATCAATAAAGAACAAAAAGAACATGCCTGACGTCACTGGGAAAAGCCTGCGGGCAGGTTTGCAGGTACTCCAGCATTATAACCTGAAAATTAAGCTTGTCGGCAGGGGCAGAATAATTTCGCAACATCCTGCTGCCGGCACGGAGCTCAAAAACGGCGGAGTCTGTATTCTGGAGATGCAGCAGGAGATATGAGAAACATAAAGTTAACAATCATCCAGTTTCTTGGGTCATATTAATGCCGGCACTCACAGATACAAAGCAGCTGAAACTTTTACTTGCAGGAGTTGATCACAACATTGCCGGTGATATAAAACAAACTGAAATCACCGGACTTTGTACAGATTCCAGGAAAGTGCGGGCTGGAAATCTGTTTGCCGCCCTCAAGGGTCTTTCCGTTGATGGCCACAACTATTTAAACCAGGCAGTTGCTGCAGGCTGCTCCGCTCTGCTGGTGAATAAGGGTTGGCAGGGATATTTAGCAGACGCAAAGATATGGCCCCAGGTTGCGATAGTGGAAGTCGCTGATACTAAAACTGCCCTGGGATATGTGGCAGCAAATTACTATGACCATCCTGACCGGCAACTCACAGTAATCGGGGTGACAGGAACCAATGGCAAGACAACTACAACTTTTCTGGTTGAGTCGCTGTTAAAGGCCTGTGGCAGGCGCCCAGGAGTTATAGGGACCGTGAACTACCGCTATCGCAATAAAAACAACAAACATATTGAAATGGAAGCCCCCTTCACAACTCCGGAATCGCCCACCCTTTTTGCATTGCTGCGCACAATGGCTGATGAGGATATAACGGATGTGGTCATGGAGGTATCTTCACATGCCCTGGCCCAGTCAAGGCTGACGGGAATGGGTTTTGATATCGGGGTATTTACCAATTTAAGCAGAGATCACCTCGATTTTCATGCTGACATGCAGCATTATTTCACGAGCAAAAAATTGCTTTTTACTAACTACTTAAAACCCGGCGGCAAAATTGTCATTGTACTTGATGGTGCAGCGAGCCACGCAAAGGATGATAACGCTTCTAAGAGAGAAAATAATAACTGGAGTAAATTAATGCACGAGGAGCTGAAATTTCTGTTTCAGACCCACGAAGATTCTCCAGCCATTATAACATGCGGTATGAGCAGCGACTGTGACATACACCCGCAAAATTTCACCATAGATATAAGCGGCATCACATCTGAAATCACGTCTCCTGCGGGGCCTATATCTTTGAAAACTCCTCTGGTTGGAGAGTTCAACCTGCGGAATATGCTCTGCGCCATCGGTATTGGAGTGGCGCATGGTGAAAAACCGGACTGCATGCAAAACGGTCTGGAAGATGTAAAAACTATTCCGGGCAGACTCGAAAGGGTTGGAATAAACTTAAAGACTCCGGGAAGTCCTGCAGTCTTTGTGGATTATGCCCATACCCCCGATGCCCTTGAAAATGTTTTGACAGCCCTGCGGAAACTCAAACCCAAACGGCTGATCTGTGTTTTTGGCTGTGGCGGCGACCGTGATCGCGGCAAAAGGGTTCTTATGGGAGAGATTGCTGGCAAACTCTGTGATTTGGTGCTGGCAACCTCAGATAATCCCCGTTCTGAATCTCCTGGTACGATACTGACACAAATAGAAGAGGGACTTGCCAGAACAGGCCTTAAAAAGGTATCAGCTCCGGATACGCTCAAACTGCAAGAGGGGAAAGGCTATGATATCTTAGTGAATCGTCACATGGCTATCAGAACTGCTATCAGATTTGCCAAGCCGCATGATGTCATTCTTATCAGCGGCAAAGGGCATGAAAATTACCAGATCAGCAGAAACGGAAAAATTTTCTTCGATGACCGGATTGAAGCTGAAATGCAACTGCAGGCAAAGTCCGGTGCACTTCCAGCCTGGAAGCTTGAATGGATCCAACAGATAACCGGAGGACACTTACTCTTCCCCTTTGAAAAATCTTTTATTTTCAACAACATATCTACCGATACGCGGACAATTGAAGCAGGCGACCTCTTTGTTGCCCTGAAAGGTGAAAACTTTGATGGCAGAATGTTTGCCAGAAAAGCAATTCAAAAAGGTGCAACCGGACTTCTCATTAACCACATCCCTGGACAGAAACAACCTGATCTAGATTTTCATCCTGCCATCCCTGTCCTGCTCGTCCCCGACACGCTTGTGGCACTTGGGCAGCTCGCTGGCAGTTTGCGCCGCTGGAATAATAACCTGCGGGTCATAGCCATAACCGGTAGTTCCGGTAAAACTACGGTCAAGGAAATGACCGCTGCTATCCTCAGTCAAAATCATGTCATTTTAAAAACCGAAGGCAATTTTAATAATCTAATCGGTCTTCCGTTAACTCTTTTCGGCTTGAAACCGGAGCACGAGTTAGCTGTGCTGGAAATGGGCATGAACAGGCCAGGTGAAATTGCCAGCTTGACAGAAATTGCCGAGCCGGACGTTGCCTGCATCATCAATGTCCAAGAAGCACACCTGGAAGGTTTAGGCGATATCCAGGGAGTGGCAAAAGCCAAAAATGAACTTTTTGCAGGCCTTAAACCCGAGGGGAAGGTTGCGGTAAACCTTGATGATGAGATTGTCAGTTCTCTGGCTGAGATTTTGGGCCAGGAGAAAATAACCTTTGGCTTCCACCCCGATGCATTTATCCGCGCCACAAAAATAAAAAGCCTGGGGGAAAACGGCATGGAGTTTAATCTCCATATCGGCAATGAAACCCGACTGGCGACAATAGCAGGTCTGGGTAAGCATAATGTGACAAACAGTCTTGCTGCAGCTGCGCTAACCTATGGGGTTGGTATCGGTATCGAGGAGATTACCAGTGGACTTGCTGCTTTCAGGCCTTATGATAAACGGGCCCGTGTTGAGGAACTGCCTTCAGGCCTAAAAGTCCTGAACGACTGTTATAATGCCAATCCTGCATCAATGCTGGCTGCCCTTAACACCTTGCTGGACCTTAAAAAAAATCACCGGGCTGTGGCTGTTCTGGGTGACATGCTGGAGCTGGGAAATAAAACTGATGAGGCGCATAAAACTTTGGGCAGGACAGTAGGAAAACTCGATATCGACTTTCTGGCCGCTTTTGGCAGCCAGGCAGAAAATATGGTCACAAGTGCAAGAAGTGCCGGTATGAACCCAGCTGCGGCCAAAGGATTCAGCAGTAAGAAAGATCTGGCATCCTGGCTGCAGAAATTAGTGCGGCATGGCAAGATAAAAACCGGCGATTGGCTTCTTGTTAAAGGCTCAAGAGGCATGCGCATGGAAGAGGTTCTTGTTTTTCTGCGCAACACTAACTCTATATTCAAGGCAGCGGGCAACTAAAACTCATGCTATACCACCTCCTATACCCACTAAGCACCCTATTTGCTGGATTCAATGTTTTCCGGTACATCACTTTCCGGACCATTGGCGCTGCAATCACTGCTTTTCTCTTCTTTGTTTTAGTTGCCCCAGCCTTTATTCGCTATATCAGAAATCTGCAAATTGGTCAGGTGATCAGGAACGACGGCCCGGAAACCCACTTAAAGAAAGAAGGGATTCCAACCATGGGCGGTATGCTTATCATCTTCACCATTATCAACACCACCCTGCTCTGGGCCAACCTTACCAACCGGTATGTCTGGGTAATATTAGGGGTTACGCTGTGGTTTGGTGCGATCGGCGCCATTGATGATTTCCGAAAAGTCACGGTAAACAGCAGCAAGGGCTTGAGTGCCAGAGGCAAATTATTACTGCAGATAGTCGGTGCCCTCTCCCTGGGATTTATTCTCTACAGTCATCCCAATTTTGACGGGCACCTGAGTGTTCCATTCTTTAAAGCTCTCAAGCCGGATCTCGGCTGGTTTTATGTCATTTTCGCCATGTTCGTTATTGTAGGAGCCTCCAATGCAGTCAACCTCACTGACGGTTTGGATGGCCTGGCGGCAGGACCAATAATCATCACCGGTTCAGTTTACCTTGTATTTTCTTACCTCGCCGGACACGCGCTTCTGGCAGACTATCTGCAGATCCCCTTTGTCCCGGGCACGGGTGAGCTCGCAGTATACTGCGGTGCACTGGTAGGCAGTTCCCTTGGTTTTCTCTGGTTCAACGCCTATCCCGCCCAGATGTTCATGGGTGATGTGGGGTCCCTGGCCATGGGCGGAACGCTTGGTACCATAGCAATCATTACAAAACAGGAAATTTTACTGGCAATTGTCGGTGGTATTTTTGTCATGGAAGCCCTGTCTGTCATAATCCAGGTAGGCTTTTTTAAGATTTCCGGTGGCAGACGGATATTTCTCATGGCCCCGTTTCACCATCATTTCGAAAAAAAGGGCTGGGCCGAGCCAAAAGTTGTTGTGCGCTTCTGGATCATATCCATCATTCTTGCTTTGCTGGCACTTGCAACCTTAAAACTCAGGTAGCATCCAATGCTAAACAGCAATAATTGTAAATGACATGACTAAACAGCTGGAAAAATCAAGTGCCATCTCCCACCTGCAGGACAGGCATATTCTTGTTGTAGGACTTGGAAAAACAGGCCGGGCTGCAGTTAGGTTTTTCCTGCATCATGGAGCCCGCGTCTCTGCGTCTGAATCTTCGCCCAAAAGCTCCATCTCTCCTGAATTTGTTACGTGGCTTCTGGATAACAATATTGACTTTGAGACGGGTGGGCATACTGTAGACTTTTTCACCTCAGCTGATCTTATTTTCGTCAGTCCGGGAATCCCGCTCGCCATTGAACCTCTGGCTGAGGCCAGACGCCGGAATATCCCCGTCATTGGAGAGCTGGCAGTGGCGGCACAATTCATGCAGACACCTGTAATTGCAGTAACGGGCACCAATGGCAAAACCACGGTAACCACTCTCTTGGGCGACATATTCAATGCCGCCTCCAAAAAAGTCTTTGTTGGCGGCAATATTGGCACCCCGCTTTTTGAATATCTTTCCGGGGTCCAGGATGCTGACATTGTAGTGGCTGAAGTCAGCAGCTTTCAACTGGATACCGGCGGTTCTGAACAGGGCCTGTCTTTCAAAACCGCCATCCTGCTGAATATTACCCCGGATCACCTTGAACGATATACCTCTTTTGCATCATACGTGGATTCCAAATTCACAGTTTTTGCTGCCCAGGGTCCTGATGATTATGCAGTTCTTAATGCTGACGATGTAGAGATAATGAAACGCAGGAATCTTTGGCCGGCTTGCCGAAAATTCTTTTTCGGCGAAAATCTTGCTGATCTTGCCGGCGCTTCAATCCATGGCGGCAAGATTCATTTAAAAAACAGCAGTTCCACGATTCTTCCGGACAACATGCATGGTGAGTCATACGACCTGGCCGCCACCAGTTTGAAAAATCCCCCCAATCTGCAAAATGCCGCAGCAGCCATTCTTGGTGCCCGCTTGATGGGCTGTCAGCATCAGGATATCCAAAAAGGCCTTGCCTCCTTTAAGCCCCTTGAACACCGTATGACACTGGTGGCCGCAATTGGCGGGGTCAACTATATTGATGATTCAAAAGCCACCAATGTCGGGGCGGTCTACTCTGCCCTTGAATCCATTCAGCAACCCATCATTCTTATTGCCGGTGGCAGGGACAAGGGAGGAGATTATTCAATTCTTGCAGAACAGGTCCGCCAAAAAGTCAAACACATGCTGCTTATAGGCGAAGCAAAAGATACAATGGCCCGTGCCTTTCTGGCTTTTACCAATGTAGAAATTCTCGAAACTCTCCAGGAAGCTGTTTTACGGGCTGCAAGTTTTGCTGTGCCAGGTGACACGGTTTTACTGTCACCTGCCTGTGCCAGTTTTGACATGTTTTCAAGTTATGCAGAACGCGGGAATGTTTTCAGGAAATCTGTTCTTGGACTGCGGAAAAATCCTGCAACCATTCCTGAAGAGGCGGCAGTGCGTTGAGATGAAAACAGGAAATGAACATAACATGCGGCTTATTATCACCGGTGGCGGAACTGGTGGCCATCTTTTCCCGGGTATCTCACTGGCCCAGGCCATGATGCTGAATAATCCCGGCTGTGAGGTGCTTTTTATCGGCACAGAGAGAAAGGTGGACAAGACCGCCCTGGCTGACCTCGGGTTTGCAGTCATGACCATTAAAAGCCAGGGGATAAAAGGCAAAAGCCTGGGAGCAAAATTATGGGCCATGCTCCAACAGCCGGCTGCGCTTTTTGAGGCTGGCAGAATTATCCGGAAATTCAAACCTGATCTTGTTTTTGGTGTGGGTGGTTATGTGACAGGTCCGGTAATTCTTGCTGCCCGTCTGCTCGGTATTACAACATGCATCCATGAACAGAATTCTGTACCAGGTTTGGCTAACAGGCTGCTGGGCCATATTGCCGACAGGGTATTTGTTTCACTTCCAGGCAGTGAAAAATATTTCCCCGAATCCAAAACTATCTTAAGCGGCAATCCTGTGCGTAGCAACATTGTTAAGGCAGCAAAACAGAAGGGTCAGAAAAAATCCAATGAACCCTTGACCCTTTTGATTCTAGGGGGCAGCCAGGGCGCACGACGCTTGAACAGTCTCATGCTTGAGGCAGCTGCAAAGTCCCTGCTGGAATCTGGAACAATGCCCAAAATTATCCACCAGACGGGTGAGCACGACGAAATCCATGTGCGGCAGAAATATGCTGAGCTTGGGATCTCTGCCAGGGTCCAAGCGTTTTTCAGTGACATGGCAGAAATATACTCTCAGGCCGACCTTGTGGTCTCTCGGGCAGGAGCCACCACCCTTGCGGAGCTCACAGTTTTCCACAAGCCCGTAATTCTTGTGCCGTTTCCTTTTGCAGCTGATAATCACCAGGAAATCAACGGCCGCTATCTTGTCGAAGCAGGCGGCGGCCTCATGTTCAGACAATCTGAACTGGACGGGGAAATACTCGGCAGGGAAATAAAACGGCTTCTGACTGATAGACAACTTCTGGCTGATATGGCAGCAAACTCGGGCAAGATTGCCAAACCAGAGGCCACAGAAACAATTGTCAATACTTGCATCGAACTGCTGAAAGGGAGATTACAAGAGCATGCTGGAAAAATTTTAGCATTCTGATAAAGGCATAGGAGCAGACAACATCTGAAATGTACAGGAAAAGCAAACATATACACTTCGTGGGCATCGGCGGTATCGGCATGAGCGGTATCGCGGAACTGCTGCTGAATCTTGGCTACAGGATAAGCGGCTCAGATTTGCAGGAATCCGAGATAACACGCCGACTCGCATCCCTCGGTGGTACGGTGCACATTGGCCATGATGCAGCCTGGATAAGCGGAGCTGATGTTGTCGTAATCTCCTCGGCCATTGCTTCTGACAACCCTGAAATTCAAGCTGCTGCAAATTCCCTCATCCCCGTCATACCCAGAGCCGAGATGCTGGCAGAACTGATGCGACTTACCAAGTTTGGCATAGCCATTGCCGGGAGTCACGGCAAAACAACAACCACATCCATGGTGGCCTGGCTTCTTGCCGAAGCAGGACTGGATCCAACCGTAGTGATCGGCGGCAAAGTTGACTGCCTGGGTGGAAGCAATGCCAAGTTGGGAGAAGGAGATTTTCTCGTGGCAGAGGCGGATGAGTCGGACGGGTCTTTTTTGAAGCTTGCCCCGGTTCTTGAGGTTGTGACAAACATTGACCTTGAACACCTGGATTATTACAGCTCAATAGAACAGATCAAAGAGGTATTTCTTGATTTTATCAATAAAATCCCATTTTACGGCGCAGTCATACTCTGTCTTGATGATCCCAATGTTGCCTCTATTCTGCCAGAGATCAAGAAAAGATTCCTGACCTATGGACTAACCAGTCAAGCTAATGTCTATGCCAAAGGAATTAGCACTTCCGGACTTAACACGCGGTTTGAAGTCTGCGCAGAAAATGAAACCCTTGGCGAAATCACGCTTTCACTGGCTGGAATACATAATGTATACAATGCGTTAGCTGCCGTCACAGTAGGGCTGGAGTTGGATATCCCGTTTGTTACTATTGCTGCTGCTTTACAAAGTTTTTCGGGGGTGCAGCGAAGGTTGCAAATC